>Ga0134126_10000014_pt1 | contig 253597 bp, 224 predicted proteins | sample KB31752_FD_96881 | JGI IMG/M metagenome (GOLD analysis project Ga0134126, IMG submission 96881) | Terrestrial soil microbial communities with excess Nitrogen fertilizer from Kellogg Biological Station, Michigan, USA - KB3-175-2 | ecosystem: Environmental > Terrestrial > Soil > Unclassified ...
CGAAGACGACGGACAGCCCGAGCAGCTTCCCTCCAGACGCAGGTGCGCCACACCGTCCTCGACACCCAGCAGCTCCGCGCTGCCGCCATGGGACTCCATATAGGGACGCACGCCCTCGAGGGCTTCCAGCACCCGCTCCTCGACCGGCACGGGGTGCAGGCCGTGAAGCAGCAGCAGGTGTGCGACCAGCTCGTCCTCGGCCAGCGCCTGCGCCAGCGTGCCGTCGTCGTGGGCGGCGAGCACGTCCACGATTCGCCCGAGGCCCTCGCCGTAGAGCTCGAGCAGCGCCTGCATCGCCTCGGTAGCCGTGTCCCGTGCCGCCGCTTCGGGCAGAGCTTCCAGCTGAGCGAGCAGGGTCTCCACGCGCGCCACCTGCTCCGTTGCGGTGTCTGTTGTCGCGGGGTGTCCCATCGGATGCTCCCTAGCCGTGCTGCTCGCCGAACATCGGGGAGTGCACCTGGCGCACCGTCCGGCCTTTGCCCATGTACATGTGAACGCCACAGGGCAGGCACGGATCGAACGAGCGCACGGCCCGCATGACGTCGATCCCGCGGAAGTCCTCCTGGGAGCTCTCCTCGAAGATCGGCTGTCCCGCAACCGCGTCCTCGTAGGGCCCCGGTGTGCCGTAGGAGTCGGTTGGCGAGCCGTTCCATGGCGTCGGCGGGTAGGGGTGGTAATTGGCGATCTTTCCCTCGCGGATCACCATGTGGTGGGAGAGCACGCCGCGCACCGCCTCGTGGAACCCGCAGCCGATCGCCTCCTCGGGAACGTCGAAATCCTCGAACACCTTCGTGCGGCCGGAGCGCAGCTCGGTCATGGCCCGGTCGAGGAAGTGCATCGCCATCGCCGCCGAGTAGGCGACGAAGTAGATGCGCGCGCGGTCGCGCTCGATCGCGTTGGACCACTTCGGGATCTTCCACTCGAGCGTCTGCTCGGGCGTGTTGGCAGTCTTGGGCAGGTTGATCAGCACGCTGCTGCCGGTTGACTTCACGTACGGGGTGTCCACCTTGCCTGCGAGCGCCGTCACCCATAGCCGCGCCAAGGCGCCGCCGCCGGTATCGAGCGCCAGGTGATCGCCCGTGCGCTTGTCGAACCACCGTGGGCTCATCACCCACGAGTAGTTGCCTCCTTCAAGATCGCGTTTCTGGGGCTTGGGGATCGTCGTCTGATTCCATGGGTGACGCCTGTCGACCGGATTGCCGAGTGGGTCCTGGGGAACGAACATCTCCTCCCCATCCCAATCCTGGTAATAGGAGGACCCGAGCAGGATCCGTATGCCGAGATTGATGTCGACGAGGTTGGTGGTGAGCAGCTCACCGTCCACCACAACGCCAGGAGTGACGAACATCTCGTTGCCCCAGCTCTCCATGTGGCGATAGTCGTAGTCGACATAGTCGGGGTTGTTCCAGGCGCCCCAGCACCCGAGCAGAATGCGCCTGCGCCCCACCTCCTCATAGCCCGGCAGGGCCTCGTAGAAGAAGTTGAAGACATCGTCGTTCATGGCAGTGGCCGACTTGATGAAGTCAAAGCACCTCAGAAGCCGCGACATGTAATCGGTGAACAGCGTCGGCGTGGCGACGGTACCCACGCCGCCGGGATAAAGGGTCGAGGGGTGCACGTGACGTCCCTCCATCAGGCAAATCATCTCCCGCCCGATGCGGCTCATGTGCAGCGCCTCCTTGTAGGTGGCGCCTGTGAATGGGTTATAGGACTGCATGATCTCGCCGATCGTGCGATAGCCGTGGACGTTCGCCCCCGGCGCCTCCGTTTTCTCCGCCTTTGACCACATCTTCGGGTTGGTGTCGCGCACCATCTGCTCGCAGAAGTCCACGAACACGAGGTTGTCCTGGAAGATGATGTGGTCGAAGATGTACTCTGCCGCCTCGCCTAGATTCACTATCCACTCGCCGAGCGGCGGTGGCTTTACCCCATATGCCATCTGCTGCGCGTAACAAGAGCACACGGCATGGTTGTCGCCGCAGATGCCGCAGATGCGGCTGGTGATGAAGTGCGCGTCGCGCGGGTCCTTGCCCTTCATGAACACGGAGTAGCCGCGGAACATGGAGGAGGTGGACTTGCACGTGGCGACCTGGCGGTTCTCGAAGTCGATCTTCGTGTAGATCCCGAGGTTCCCCACGATGCGGGTGATCGGGTCCCAGGACATGTCGACGAGCTTGCCTGCCTCCGGCTTCACTGGCTCGCGTGTGACGGCCATCTCGGGTTCCTCTCTTTCCTAATTGCCCCAGCGGGGGTGGTAGCCAGTGGTCAGTTCAGGCTTGTTGTGACGCCACCTGGTCTCCTTGTTCATGGTCTTGTTGGTGATCCCGCGCAGCTTGCGCATCATGGGTCCGTAGACGGTCGTGACGCCAGAGGAGATGCCTCCGCCGGGAGGCGCGTCCATGAACGGCATGAACTTGTCAGGGAAGCCCGGCATGGTGCAGCCGATGCAGATGCCGCCCACGTTCGGGCAGCCGCCGACCCCGTTCATCCATCCGCGCTTGGGCACATTGCAGTTGACCACGGGGCCCCAGCAGCCGATCTTCACCTGGCACTTGGGCGAGTTGTAGTCCTTGGCGAAATCGCCCTGCTCGTAGTAGCCAGCGCGGTCGCAGCCCTCGTGCACGGTCTTGCCGAAGATCCACTGCGGGCGCAACGCCTCGTCCAAGGGGATCGTGGGCGCAAGGCCCGCGGCCTGGTAGAGCAGCCACACGAGCGTCTCCATGAAGTTCTCAGGCTGCACCGGGCAGCCGGGCACGTTCACGATCGGCAGGCCACCCGCCGAGCGAAAGTCCCAGCCCAGGTAGTCGGCGAGGCCCATGCAGCCGGTGGGATTGCCGGCCATCGCGTGGATACCGCCGTAGGTGGCGCACGTGCCAATCGCCACCACCCCCCAGGCCTTGGGCGCGAGCCGGTCGAGCCAATAGTTGAGGTTCAGCGGCTCACCCGTCGCCTCGTCGTTGCCGAACGAGGTCCAATAACCCTCGCCATTGATTTTCTCGTTGGGGATCGACCCCTCGATCACGAGTACGAACGGCGCGTCGAGCTCGTCGCGCACCGCCTGGCGGAAGGGAAGCAGGAACTCCTCCCCGCCCAGCGTCGGCGAGAGCACCTTGTTGTGCAGATTCACCTTGGGCAGCCCGGGGATCGCGCCGAGCAGCACGTCCTCGATGCTCGGCTGGCCGGCCGCGGTGATCGACACCGAATCTCCGTCGCAGCTCATGCCCTCGGATATCCACAGGATGTGAACCTCCTCGACGCCGGATGGCTTTGCTTCAAACGTGGCTGCCATGACCGATCCTCTCGTTTGTCACCTTTTCCTCTTCGAGCACGAGGGCATCGACCAGCAGCTCCTCGCCCGCGAGCACCTCCACATCAAGTCCGCCGCAGCGCGCGCAGCACAGCGGGAAGTCCTCCATCACGCTCTCCCCGCCGCACTCGCGGCAGCGGCCGGTGGCCGGCACGTGGGTGATGGCAAGCTCGGCGCCGTCGAGTGCCGTTCCCTGCGTCACGAGCTCGAAGGCAAAACGCAACGAGCCGGGGACCACCTGCCGCAGATGCCCGACCCTCACCTCCACCTTCTCGACACGACGCCCCTCCGTATGACGCATCGACACATCCACGATTGCCTCGGCTATGGAGAGCTCGTGCATCAACAGATCCTTGGCAGAGGGTCGCCCACAAGCTGGTCCATCACGCGCCGCCCGCCGAACGCCGTCTCCACGAGCACCATGCCGGGTGGGTCGGCCTTCACCTCACCGATCTCGGCGGCGGCATCACCTCCCGGAATAGCCCGAAGCGCGGCGAGCACCTGCTCGGCCTGACCGGGCTCGACGAAGGCGAGGAACTTGCCCTCGTTGGCCACGTACATCGGGTCGATGCCCAGGATCTCCGCCGCGCTGGCGACAACCGGTTGGACCGGCACGGCAGCCTCGCGCACGACCATTGCCACCCTCGAGGCACGCGCAAGCTCGTTGAGCACGGAGGCAACGCCACCACGGGTCCCGTCGCGTAGGCAGTGCAGGCCCTCACCCGCGGCATCGAGCAGGCCGTCCACCGCCGGCCATAGCGAGCAGGTGTCCGACTCGATATCGGCGTCCAGTCCAAGCTCACCGCGAGCCAGCATGATCGCGGTACCGTGCTCGCCGATCGTTCCTGAAAGAAGGATGCGATCCCCCGGGCGCAGGTGACTGGGAGCGAGAGTCGCGCGCGGATCGCGATGGCCGAGGCCTGTGGTGCAGATGTACATGCCGTCGGCGTGCCCGCGTTCCACCACCTTCGTGTCTCCGGCCACGATCTGAACCTCGGCCTCGCGCGCCGCCCGAGCAATCGCCTCGACCTCCAAGCGCAATGCCTCGGCGGGCAGACCCTCCTCGAGTACGAGCGAGAGGGTCAGCGCAAGCGGTCGAGCGCCCGCCATTGCCAGATCGTTGACCGTCCCGTTCACCGCCAGCTCGCCGATCGAGCCGCCGGGGAAACGCAGTGGCTTGACAACGAACGAGTCGGTTGTCAGCGCTAGGTCGAGCCCGTCGATCTCGACGATACCGGCATCGGCCAAGGCGTCGAGCGAAGGAGAGTCGAATGCTGGCACGAGCAATCCCTCGATCAGGGACGAGCTCGCCTTGCCTCCAGCCCCATGAGACATGGTGATGTGAGGGTCGCGGAACTTCGCCGGCTTGCCCCTTGCCGTCTCGATGATCCCGAGGATCTTGGACTCGCGGTCTGAGAGGAGCTCCGCCATCACGCGACCTCGCGCTCACGAGCGAGGCGCCCGTAGTTGTAATAAGCGGCACAGGCTCCCTCGGGGGAGACCATACAGGTGCCGATCGGCCGCTCCGGCGTGCAGGCGGTACCAAACACCTTGCACTCCCAGGGCTTGATGACCCCCTTGAGCACCTCACCGCACTGGCATGCCTTCGGGTCGGCCACGCGGACGCCGGGCACCGAGTAGCGCTCCTCTGCGTCCCACTCCGCATATGCGTCCGAGATGCGCAGGGCGCTCTGGGAGATGAACCCAAGGCCGCGCCACTCGAAGTGAGGACGCAGCGTGAAGACCTCGCTCATTATCTCGAGCGCACGCAGGTTTCCCTCCCAGGGGACCACACGCGCATACTGGTTCTCGACCTCAATGCGGCCCTCCGCGAGCTGGCGCAGCACCATCAGCACAGACTGGAGCAAGTCAAGCGGCTCGAAGCCTGAGATCGCAACGGGCTTGCCGTACTGGTCGGGGAGAAACTGGAAGGGTCGCGCGCCGACGATCGTGGCCACATGCCCCGGGCCGATGAACCCGTCCAGCCGCAGGTCGGGCGACTCGAGCAATGCCCGTAGCGGCGGGACGATCGTCACATGCGAGCACATCACGGAGAAGTTCCCGACACCCTCCGTCTTGGCGCGGCGCAGGGTCAGCGCCGTGGACGGCGCGGTGGTCTCAAAGCCGATCGCGAAGAACACGACCTCACGGTCGGGGTTCTGCTTGGCGATGCGCAGCGCGTCGAGGGGCGAGTAGACGATCCGTACATCGGCCCCCTCTGCCTTGGCGTCGAGCAGAGTCTGAGTGGATCCCGGCACTCTCAGCATGTCGCCGAAGCAGGTGAAAATCACCCGCGGTTCATGCGCGAGGGCGATGCCATCGTCGACGCGCCCCATCGGGATCACACATACGGGACAGCCAGGGCCGTGGACCAGCTCGACGTTCGGGGGCAGCAGATCGTCGACGCCGTACTTGTAGATCGAGTGAGTGTGCCCGCCGCACACCTCCATGATCTTGTAGTGACTGTCGGGATCGACCGCGGCGAGGATCTCCCCGGCGACCGCTCGGCCGAGCTCCGCATCTCGGAACTCGTCCACGAACCTCAAGCCGACACCTCTACCCTGCCGATACCGGAGACGCCTGTGCTCTCAGCGGCGCGGCCCAGAGCCGTGCCGGCATGAACGAGCAGCACTTCGCCTGGCATGACCGGATTCACGAGCGCTATCTCAACGCTCGAGCGTCGTCCTGCAGCGTCTGCGCAGAGGGCCAGGTCCCTCCTGCGGTCGATATCGACGACCGTCATCGGCAGAGCCTCGTCGCCGCAGGTGATGCACCCGGGAGCGGCGACGCACTCGCTCATTCGATCACACTCGCCTTGAGCTCCTCGAGCTCCTGCGCGTACTCCGCACCCATCTCCTTGAGAAGCCTTAGCGTCGCATGCGCCTCCTCTTCGTCAATCCGGGAAAGCGCAAAGCCGACGTGTATGAGCACCCAGTCGCCGGGACCTGCGGAAGCTCCCTCCACGTCCAGCAGCCCGATGTTCACCGTGCGTCTTACACCGGCAACGTCGACCAGCGCAAGCCGATTCTCCACGTCTACGACCGCGACCACTTGGCCCGGGATGGCCAGGCACATTTGATCTCCTAAAGCGTCGTGTCACTTGCCGGCCCGGGACCTTCATAGCCGACTAAAAAAAGCGTTGAGTAAGTCGTTCCCATGAATAGGACAGGGCAAACATTGGCGGCCCTCCCTGCCGAGCTCCGTGGGCTCCTGCGCGGCGCCACCGGCCGAACCTGGCCGATCGGCCACCGTCGTTCGACTCCTTGTTTCGAGACTAAGCGAGGGGGTAGTGAGGCCGCATACGCAAACCGCAGGCGATCATTGAGCACGGACGATTAGTACTGGGCGATAGCCTGTGCGCTCGGATGTCGGCCTAGAACAGATTTCTGCTCCGCACGAAATCGAGCGGAGCCTCGGCCAAAAGGTAACGGATGGCACTTACGACACAGGTCAGGACACGGGAAAGCATCGCGAGGGCCGAATTCGGTGCCGAGCGTGAGGATCCCGGGCGAGCGCGTCGTATGGTCGTGGCTGCGCTAAGGCGCAGGGGCTATGGGGACACGCTGGTGCACGACGCGGCCCTGGTCTTGACCGAGCTGGCGGCCAATGCGGTCCTTCACGCAAGCTCACCTTTCTCGATCTCGGTCAACTCGGAGGATTCGGTGTTGCGCATCGCCGTAGGCGACAGGGGCCCCCTGGCCGGCAGTCCCGCCGGCCTAGGACTGATTCCCCGTCCAGGACGCGGATTGGGCTTGATCGACGCCATTTCCACCCGCTGGGGAACCGCGGTCCTCACCGGCGGGAAGATCGTGTGGGCGGAGCTCGAGGTGAGCCAACCCTAAGTTGGGCAGCCCCTCGTCGCTCAGGTCTCGAGCAGGGGAAGCGACTGGTGCCGAAAAGTCATCTCGGCGAAGAGATCTCCACGCTCAGCGACGCGCTGGAGAGCTTTTTCGCTATCGATCTCCAGCGACTCGGAATCGCGGGCAGCGAGGCATCTCTCGACCTCCTCCCAGCCCACTGGGGTCGAGACCCTGGGGAAGGTGGACGCACGCAGGGAATACACCGAGACGGTCGTCTTGTGCTCATCGTTTTGACTCCAATCGACGAGCACACGGCCCGCGCGGCGCGCCTTGGCCATCTGTGAGATGACGAGCTCAGAGCGCCGGCGCTGGAGCAGGTCGGCCACCGCGTGGGCGAACGGCTTCGTTTGCTCGTAGGTGACGTCGTCGTCGTTGAGTGGAACGTATACCTGCAGTCCCTTCAGGCCGGAGGTCTTTGCGAACGCTCGCAGCTCGAGTTGGGCGAACATATCGCGCAGCTCGAGCGCAACCTCACAGCACTCGAGGATCCCTGCCGGCGCACCGGGGTCCAGATCGAAAACCAAGGATCTGGGGCACTCGACTGCCTCAGCTCGCGCAAGCGACGGATGAAGCTCGATGTCGGCCAGATTCGCCAGCCACACAAGCGTCGGCAGGTCCTGGCACAGGCAGAAATCGATCTCACGCTGGTTGCTCTCACTCCAAACGGTTGTGGTTTGCACCCATTCCGGCCGGTGGCTCGGGCACTGCTTCTCGTAGAAGTGCTCGCCCTGCACCCCATCGGGGTAGCGCTTCAGAGTCAGTGGCCGATCGCGCAGGTGGACCAGCAGGACGGGCGCTATCGCCACGTAGTACTCGATCAGATCCGCCTTCGTGAAACCTGCCTGCGGATAGAGCACCTTGTCGAGGTTGGTGAGCTTGAGAGTGCGCCCCTCCAATGCCACCTCCACGCCTCCGCGCACCCGGCGCCCGGCGGCGATCAGCTGGCGGACGTCGGCGCCCATGGTCGGCGCTTCAGCATGGGAAGGGGCTGGCGATGGCGGCTGCCCGCGCTCGCGCACCACCGCCGTGGCGGCCTTGTCCTCACGCAGGCCCTTGTAGACCGAGTGGCGCAGCAGGCCATCCTTCGTCCACTGTGTGAACTCCACCTCGCAAACCAGCGAGGGGTTCACGTAATGGGCGCCCCGCGGGGGTTGGCGACCCGCGAATGGCGAGTCCTCGCGGGCAAGGCCGGCCAGCAGCACGAGGAGGCGCCCGAGCTCCTCCTCGTCAAAGCCGGTCCCCACCTTGCCGGCATAGCGCAGCGTGTGGGCGTCGTCGTAGACGCCAAGGTGCAGAGCGCCGATCCGCGCCGAGCGCGAACCCTTTCCCTCGGCCCATCCGCCGATCACAAGCTCCTGGCGTTGGGAGTTCTTGACCTTCAGCCAACTGCTCTCGCGGCGCCCGGGCACATATATCGAATCGAGTCGCTTGGCCACAACGCCCTCCAAGCCCTGCTCGCGGGTGGCCGCCAGGAGTGCCTTCCCCTCACCGATGTGAAACGCGGGCACACACCAGCGCTCCCCCTCGAGCCCCAGCCTGTCGAGGCGCTCCCGGCGCTCGCGGTAGGTGAGCCCCATCAGGCTGTGCCCGTCAAGCCACAGCAAGTCGAACAGGAGGTATGTCACAGGCTTGGTCTGCGCCAGGCGGCGCAACGCGGCGTCCCCGCGCAGGTGCATACGCGACTGCAATGCGGCAAAGCTCGGACGCCCGGCTTCGTCGAATGCGACTATCTCCCCGTCGAGGATCGCGGAATGGGAGCCAAGCGCGCGATTCAGCGCACGTAGCTCCGGATAGGCGCCGGTCACCTCGCTACCGCTGCGGCTCAGCAACCGAATCCGGCCGGGCTGGGAGTAAGCGACCGCCCGCACACCGTCCCACTTGACCTCGAAGGCCCACTGGGACTCCTCGCCCGGCAATGTCGAAAGCCTTGCGAGCATGGGCTCCACAAGTTCGGGCATCTCCTGGGCGGCTGGATCCGCGGCAGCGTCCATGCGGTGGATCATCCAGTCCTTCTCAGAGCGGCCGGCGCGAAACAGCACGTACCGCCCCCGCAGATGCTCGCCGGCGAATACGACGATGATCTCATCCATCCGCCACTTCTCAGATCGATAGGTCCCCCGGTCCCACACGCTCACCTCACCGGCGCCGTATTCCCCAGCCGGGATCGTGCCCTCGAAGTCGAGGTAGCCGAGCGGATGATCCTCGACGTGGATGGCCTTGCGATTGTGCTTCGGATCCTCGGGGATCCCGTTGGGTATTGCCCAAGAGACAAGCGCCCCGTCGTGCTCTAGCCGCAGATCCCAGTGCAACCGCTTGGCCCGGTGCTCGTGAACCACGAAACGAGCTCCGGCGACACCCCTGCCCGAGCCGCGTTCGGGCTCCGGGGTGCTCTCGAAGTTGCGCTTGCGTCGATACTCGCTGAGCCCGGACGACCCCATCCGCTCATTCAAGCTCATTTGCGGATCTGCACAGCAGCTCGATTCGCCGCGGCTAGCGCTCGAACCAGCCGACGCGCCGGCTGGAGCCGAAATGCTCCTTCTCGGCGACCAGCGCCACCGATGGCTCGTGGTAGGTTCCGGTCGGTTTGGGTCCCGAGAGGAAGTCGACATCCACGCGACCCACGCGCCCGGCCCCAAACTCGATGTAGCAAGAGCCAAGCCCGCCGTAGGCGTCAGGCTCCGGCCCGCCTCGCAGCTTGGCTATCAGCTCGGCAGCGACCACGCGGGCCGCTCCCTCGGCGAACACGCCGGCCTTGGGCACCCCGATCGTCGCCACGTCTCCGACTGCGTATACGTCCGCAAAGCGTGTCTGCAGAGTCTTCTGATCCACCGGGATATAACCATCCTCGGCCATTCCGCTTGCCAAGACCACCTCCGGGGCGCGGTGCTTGGGAACGCCCATGAACAGGTCATAGGGCATCTCGCTGCCGTCGTCGAGTACCGCCACGCGACGGCCAGGGTCCAAGGAGATCACACGGCAGCCGGGCACGAACGCTATGTCACGCTCGGCGAAGGCCTCCACCAGCGCCCGAGAGGTCTCGGGCGAGGGAGGAACAGGGGTCGCGAAGGGGATCACGAACGATATCTCGCATTCATCCCGGACACCGCGCGCAGTGAGGTAGTCGTGCATCAACAGGGCCGCCTCGCTCGGCGCCGGAGGACACTTGAAGGGCGCGCCACACACCCCCACGACAACACGACCTTGCGTGAATGTGGGCAGTAGTTCTCCCAAGCGCGCTGCTCCTGCCACGGAGTAGAACTCGTTGCCGCCCACGGCCAGTCCGGGCGTGGCCTCCAGGTCGTAGTCGGCGCCAAGCGCCACAACCAGAAAATCGGCCTCGTGGACCTCACTGTCCGTTGTGACACGACGCTCCTGTGGGTCGATCGCGGTTACAGCCTGGCGCACGAAGCGCACCCCGGCCTTGGCGATGTTGCCATAGGGCAGCCTGACTGCCTCCAGCGTGGCTCGACCGAACATGACATCGAGCTTGGAGTACCCGAAGACGAACGAGTCGTTCTTGTCGATCAAGGTCACCTCGACCTCCTCGCCAAGTGCCTCGGAGAGGATGCTCGCAAGCTCGAGGCCCCCGAAGCCTGCCCCAAGAATGACTATGCGAGTCTTCACCGGTTCAGTCTATACGGCTCCCGGATAGGTGAGTCCAGATCAACCCCCCAGCTCGGCCGAGACGTCTTGGAAGATGGACATCTGCTGAGCCAACGCTTCGCCGGTGTAAGCATCGATGACACCGACGTCGTCGACGACTGCCGCTGCCCGCGCCACCAAGCGTTGGAACTCGTCGCTCGAGCGGACCTCATCCAGGGATGCACGCGAACCGCGCAAGAGAATGAAACCGCCGAGCTCGCCGCCGTGCGGAGCGAGCAACACAGGCTCGAAACTGTCGATCCGGCCGTCCTGAAGCAGAGTGTCGTAGTAGGTAAGGGTTTCCTGGAAGACCTCCAGCCCCTTGAGTTCTCGGCCGCGGACCACAGGCCCCCAGCCGAGGAGCAATGCATCGCCAGCCATGCTTAAATCCTCTCTATTGGGGATTTTTCCTTGCCAACGCTACTCTTGCCTACGGGGCCTGTCCAGATGACAATAGGCGACCTGCACAGACCGGCGTCCGGGGCACGGCGTTCTCGCAAGCTCACGCAGGCAATAACTCTCTCACTCTGGCAGCAAGCGGTAGCGACGCGTGTCGGGATCGCGCTCCAACAGTCCGGCCGCCACTAGCGTCAACACATAGCGGTGTACGGTGCTCGTGTTCAAGTCGAGTTGCTCGGAGATGTCCTTGATCCCTATGTCCATGCCTTCCGGCGGGAAACAGGAGAGGACGAGCAGGCCCGCAAGCAGGGAGCGCGACAGGCGACGGTTTGACTGTAGGTCGCGATATCTGAGACTGAGCATCTCGCGAGCGTGCGAGTGGTGAAAACCCGTTCCGGCGACCAGCCCTGACACGCTCGGCGCCGCATGCTCTCCGAGCGCCGCGCGCATTACGTGGTCGATCTGGTTACGCGAGAGCGTTATCGAGACAGGCGGCTCGCCCGAAGGACGGGTTACTTGCTGAGAGCCCGATGACCGGTCTGATCCGGAGCCTGGAGCCGGGCTTGTCGAGCCGAGACCCTCAGCGGCGCGACCTTCGGGTTGGGACTCTAAATCGATCGAGGATTCGCTGTTCATGAGCTCATCCCCCGGGCGCGTAGGGGAAACTCGACGACGTTATCGCGATCGGGGGAGGCGCCAGAGGGCACGAGCAGCCGGCCGTCGCTGAGCGACCCGATCCTGTGGGCATGCACCATCGAGGGCATGTCCGGCACCGTGATCAGCACCGCCAGCCAGTCCTTCTCCGCGGTCGAGCGCAGCAGGCCCATTACCTCCTCGCGCTGTAGTACGTCGAGGTTGGCGGTGGGGTCGTCCACGACGAGCAAGCTTGGCTGACGCACCATCGCGTGAGCGATCGACACGAGCGTGCGCTCCCCATCGGTCAGGTCGTCCCAGCGGCCTTTGGAGCATTCGGCCACCCCCACACGCGCGAGTGCCGCGGCCGAGCGGCGCCGTGCACGACGCATGTTCTGCTGTTTGAGCAGAGGCAGTGCTACATAGTCGAGCATCTCGAGCTCGTCGCTCTCGGGTCCCGTGCGTCTGGCCCAGCCAATCTCCTCGCGCAGCAGACGTACCAGCCCAGACCTGGACATGCGCAGAAGATCCTGGTCCTTGAATCTGACGACGCCGCTCTCTGGAGCCTCCAAGCCGGCGGCGACCTTCAACAGGGTCGTCTTGCCCGAGCCGCGTTGTCCCCATACGGCGACGCACTCCCCCGCGTATACGGACAGCGAGATCTCCTTGAGCACAGCGGTCTCGTGGGGTCCACGCCAGTAGCTCTTGCTGACTCGCTCCAACAGGAGCCGCGCTTGCGAGCTCAAGCGACCCTGTCTCCTGGTGCGGAGCAACGCGTCTGAGCCTCGTTGAGCTTCTCCATCACTACGCGTGCTTTCTGTAGCCACTCGACCCGCGCCTGCAGTTGCTTGATCTCCGCGTCGCGGACCAAGAGGACCGCCACCTCCGACCACGCCCGCGGCCCGTCCTGCGCTACGGCCGGGCGCCTGAGACTCTGTAGACGGGCCAGGCAGTCCTCCTCCTGGGATCGCGCCAGCTCGATCAGGCGGAACAGGTTGTGAGGTTTGGAGAGCGCGATCTTCATGTAGAGCTCGTCGCGCACCGGTGCCAGCGAGGAGCATCCCACCATCCACTGCTCGAAGTGGTCCACACCCTTGGGGGTGGCTTCGTAGATCGTGCGTGGCGCCGCTCGCTCGTTGTCCGCATAGGCGCGCGAGCCGACGCTGCGCACAAGCGCGTCGGAGCTGAGCTGGTCGAGCGCGGAATAGACACCAGTCGGGGCGAAGCCCGAGGAGCCGAATCTCTCCTCGAGACGTCGCGCGAGATCGTAGCCGTAGCCCGGTCGCTCGATCACAAGTCCCAGCACCGCGTTCTTGGCCGACATCGCCGAACCCGGCCTTAGCTCAAAACGTCCGCTGACATCACCGACACAGTATGCAAGATCCAGCACAAATGTGTCCTTGTGCCGAACAATTTCAATGAGCAGCTACCGAGCCCTGGGCTGGTGTAGCCGCGTTTGGCGCGCTCTGACCGCGTCCGGCGACGAAGCCGGGGAGCTCGAGCACGAGGCGGGCCCCGCCCTCAGTAGAGGCCGCGGCGATGACACGTCCCCCGTGTGCCTCGGCTATGGCTCGCACGATCGCAAGACCCAAACCCGTTCCGCCTGAAGCCCGGTCGCGCGCGATATCGGTGCGATGGAAACGATCGAATACGTGCTCGCGCTGGCCTGGATCGATCCCGGGTCCGTCGTCTTCGACGACAAAGCCGACCCATCCGTTGGCGAGCGTACCGATGCGCATGCGTACGAGTCCTTCGCCGTCGAGGGTGTGCTCGATGGCGTTGCCGATCAGATTGCGCAGGGCCTGCGCAAGACGATCGGGGTCGGCTTGGAGTATTCCGACTGGTATGTCTCCCAGGTCGAAGCGGCGCTTCGCGAGCAGACTCATCCCATCCCACAATCTGAGCACGTAGTCGGGCAGCTCGATCGGCTCGAAGCGCAGGAACTCTGTCTGCTCGGCCTTGGCGAGCAGGAGCAGGTCATCCACCAAGCGGGCGATGCGACCGATCTCCGCCTGCACCAGCCGCTCCACGCGCCTGACCTCCCTCCCTGACGGCTCGGCCTGCGCCGCGAGCACCTCCAGCTGTCCTTGGATCACCGTCAAGGGCGTGCGCAGCTCGTGGGAGGCGTCGGCCACAAAGGCTCGCTGACCGGCGAAGGCCTCGGTCAGGCGGTCGAGCATGTGATTGAACGCGTCAGCCAGTACCCGTAGCTCCCCGGCCTCGCCTGAGAGGCCATGGATGCGCGGGTGCAAGTCACCGGCATCGACCTTCGCCGCGACGGCCGCCATTCGACGCAGCGGACGCGATATGCGCGTGCCGACCAGGTAGGCCGCCACGAGGGCGCCGATAAGCGCAAGGATGCCCGCCAGGATGAAGGCCCGCGCCACGCTTCCCTGCGCGTGAGCCACAGCGGCCAAGGGCTCGCCCGCCCCCACAGTGATGCGCAGTCCACCGGGAACGGTGACGCTGCGCTCGAGCAGGCGCAGATCGCCGACGTCGGGCAGAGTGAGCGTGGAGTAGCCGTCACGAACATTTGACAGCCTGGCGGCCAGCCTGTTCTCCTCAGCCTGCTCGGCGGCCGTCTCACCCTTATCAGCCTTCGCGTGCGTGAAGAGCTCGGGGCGGTTGGAGCTCGTGCGAGCGCCGGGCACGATCGCGAACAGAAGTGTGGAGCTCGCCCTGAAGGGCTGCGCACGGATATAGCGCGTCGCCCGCGCGGCCAGCTGCCGCGGCTGGCGATCGTCCGAGGCCTCGAGCGCATGCGACAGCTCGCTTGTGTCGCCATGTATCTCCTGGTCGATCTGATGACGCAGCTCGCTGCCCGTGCGGCGATATATGACGATGAAAGTGACAGCCGAGGAGGCAAGCACTACAAGCGCCACCCACGCACCCAGACGCCAGCGCAGCCCGCCGGGAACCAAGCGCTTAGCCGCCATCAATGCACAAATCCGTTAGGGCACTGAAGAGCGGGCGTGGGACCCCAATCGTTCGGGCTGAGGCTGCGGCGCTCGAGCGCCGGCCCTCAGCCTCCATCGCCGAGTCGGTAGCCGACCCTGCGAACGGTGAAGATCGGAGCCGGGCTGCCGGGACGTGCGAGCTTGCGCCGCAGGTAGCCGATATAGACATCCACGACGTTCGTGGTCGGGTCGTGCTGATAGCCCCATACAGAGCTCAGGATCTGCTCACGAGAGAGCACCCGTCCGCCGTGGCGTATCAGATATACGAGCAACTCGAACTCCGTAGTGGACAGCGTCACCTGGGTGCCCGCGCGGCGCACCTTGCGCGTAAGCAGATTCACCTCGATGTCACCACTTTCGAGCATCGTGGTAGACGTTTGCGCCGCTACTCGCAATTGCGCACGTATGCGCGCCAAGAGCTCAGCCAAGGAGAACGGCTTCACGAGATAGTCGACCGCCCCGGCATCCAAGCCGGTGACACGATCCTCGATCTCCCCGCGAGCGGTTAGCACGATCACAGGCAGCTCTGGCCTGAGCTCTCGCAGCTTGACGAGCAACTCCAGGCCGGGCATTCCCGGCAACATGAGGTCTAGCACCATCATGTCGAAGCTCTCGCGCAGTGCCAGGCGCTCGCCCTCGAGGCCATCGAGCGCTGTCTGCACAGTGAATCCCTCCGACCGCAGGCCCCGCGCGAGGAAGTCGACGATCCCGGGCTCGTCCTCGACCAGCAGTATCGACGGCGCACAGGCGAGGCTCGTCGCCGGGTCGGCCAAGTCGGGCATGCAAGGAGGATAGTTCCAATTGGAGCTCTCTTGCTCACCTCAATAAATTGAAGCCGACGTCGGCGCAGGAATCCTTGCCGCATGCGAGAGAGCACGCGTCGGCAACAGGGGCGTTTGACCTCTCTCATCTGTTTCGATGACTTTTCTCATCTTGCTGTTAGCAAGTCCTTAGCAAGCGAGCACACACTGGTTGGCATGGCAGACCAGCAGACGCGCCGGCGGCGCGATGTCAAGCGCAACCCCCCGCCACCCGTCCCATACGAGCTCGAGCTTGGCGGCACCGATGGCCGCGGAGCTTCGCCGCAGGCGGTAGATCGACGCCTGATGGGTGGAGGGACAGCCGGCAACGAGCGTCTGACCGCAGCCGCAGGAATCCTCCTGGTGCTGCTGCTCGCCGTGATCGGCCTAACCCTGTTGCGCCTGCGCTCGCTGATCTCCGTGCATTTGTTCGTCGGCCTGCTGCTGATACCACCGATCGCCCTGAAGATGGCGAGCACCGGCTACCGGTTCATGCGCTATTACACCTCAAACCCGGCCTATCGCAAGCGGGGCACGCCCCCGATTCTGCTGAGGATGAGCGCGCCGCTCGTGGTGGCCTCCACGCTCGTCGTGCTCGGGACCGGCGTGGCGCTCCTGTTCGTGGGCCCCGAGTCCGCAGGCATCCTGCGCCAGTTGCACAAGCTGAGCTTCATCGTGTGGGTCGCGTTCACCGCGCTTCATGTACTCGGGCACCTGCCGGATCTACAAAAGATATTTCTCACCAGACGAAGCGGCCACATCGAGTACAACGAGCTTGCTGCCGGAAGAACCGGGCGCGTCGTCTCACTAGCAGGAGCGCTGATCGCCGGAGCTGTCCTGGCGATCTTGCTCATCCCCCACTTCGGTGCCTGGTCGCATTTCGAGACTTTCCACCATCGCCGCTAGCGACACCACATTAATCCGATGCTACATAGACCGACAAACGCCAGGGACGCCGCATTGCGCAGGCTGAGCCGCGCCAACCGCTGGCTGGTGGCCGGTTCGGTGGCGCTGACCGGTGTATTCGCCGAGGTCGCCGCGAGCGCCTTCCCGGGCAAGACGGTAACGACGACGGACGCCGGCGGGTCGAGCAAGCCCGCTAAAAGCCACGTCTCCAAAGCGGCGGCGAAACCGATTCAGCCGCCTGCCCAGGCCCCCAAGGCGAGTACTACACCCGAACCAAGCTCTTCACCCGCATCGCCCTCCCAAGAATCCGCGCCCTCCCAAGAATCCGCGCCCTCCCAAGAATCCGCGCCGGCACAGGAATCGGCGCCCTCCCAAGAATCGGCTCCGGCCAAAGAATCCGCGCCTGCCGAACAATCGGCGCCCGCGCAGGAAACAGCCCCCGCGCCCACTCGGGAATCTGCGCCGGCGCAGGAATCCTCCGCTCCGGTGGTCTCAGGTGGATCGTAAGAGGTTGAGCATGGCGCCCGGCCGGGCAAGCTGGCAGGCGCTTGGCACGAGCGTCGAGCTCGTGGTGGAGGAGCCTGATTCGCTCGCCCAAGCAAGGACAGTCCTCGAGCGGGAGCTGAGGGAGATAGACCTGGCCTGCAGCCGCTTTCGCGAGGACTCCGAGCTGACTCGCCTGAACGCGCACTCCGGGCGTACCGTACGCGTCGCTCCGCTGTTGATAGAGGCAACGGAGCTCGCTCTGCGCGCCGCCGAGCTGACCGATGGAGATGTCGATCCGACTGTCGGACGAGCACTGGAGCTGGCCGGCTATGACCGTGACTGGCGCCTGCTCGAGCGCAATTCAGCAACCGTGACAGGACCGCGGAGGGATGTGCTCGCGAGCTTCCGATCGGGTTGGCAGGCGGTGGAGGTCGACCGCAAGCGCGCCACGCTGAGAATCCCGGCCGGGGTAAAGCTCGATCTCGGCGCCACCGCCAAGGCATGGGCGGCCGACCGGGCCAGCCGCGCCGTGTATGAGGCGACCGGCGGCGGCGTCTTGGTTGGACTCGGGGGAGATATCTCCACGGCCGGACCCACGCCGGCACATGGCTGGCGCATCCATGTGACCGACGACCACCGCAACGGACCCGACGCGCCCGGACAGACGATCTCGATCGCGGGAGGCGGCCTTGCGACCTCGAGTACGACAGTTCGCCGTTGGAGCCACGAAGGTCGCGAGATGCACCACATCATCGACCCTTCGACCGGCGCTCCGGCACGCAGCGTGTGGCGTACGGTGAGTGTCGCGGCGATCGACTGTGCCGACGCCAACATCGCCGCCACGGCAGCGATCGTGCGTGGCCCCGAGGCCAAGCGGTGGCTGGCGGGGATGGGGCTTCCCGCTCGTCTTGTTGGTCGCGACGGCGAGGTCCACACAGTCGGAGAATGGCCATCCGAGGAGGCGCTCTCCTGAGCACGGTGCTCGCAAGCGCAGGCCCGAGCGCCTACTGGTATCTGACGCGCTCGAGCGGGGCCGTCGCTCTCATCCTGCTCACGCTTGCCCTGGTGCTCGGGGTCGTCGATGTGCGACGCTGGAGTACGAGCGCCTGGCCACGCTTCGTGGTTGACTCCTTGCATCGCAACGTGTCCCTGCTGGCGCTCGCGTTCCTCGCCCTGCACATCCTGACCGCCGTGCTCGACAGCTTCGCGCCGATCTCGCTGGTCGACGCGGTGATCCCGTTCACCGGCTCCTACCGGCCGTTCTGGCTAGGGCTGGGAGCCCTCTCCTTCGATTTGATGCTGGCCGTGATCCTCACGAGCCTGTTGCGCCGCAGAATGGGCCATTCGATCTGGCGCGCGGTCCACTGGCTCTCCTACGCGAGCTGGCCGATCGCTCTGCTGCACGGCTTCGGCACCGGGTCTGACACGAAAAGCACTTGGATGCTGTCGATCGGCGTGGCCTGCCTGGCCGCGTTCCTGGCCGCCGTCTTGGTGCGCATCGCGGCGGGCTGGCCCGATCAGCTGGCTCGCCGCGGAGCGGCCCTCGGCGGGGCCGCGATCTTCACGCTTGGCCTGATCCTGTGGCTGCCGAGCGGACCTCTCGGCAAAGAATGGGCGCGCCGCTCAGGCACGCCCTCCTCGCTGCTCGGCCATTCCTCCTCCGGCCAATCCTCTTCCAGGCAATCCTCTGCCCGCTCGGGGGAAACGAGTCGATGAGCACGGGCACCCGCACCGCCGAGCTCTTGCTGGGCGAGCACACTCCCAGCTCCGGACTACCCCGCCTCTTGCAGGGCGTACCCGCACACGGCGCGATGAGCCTGCGGACCCATCTCGACACGCACGGGCCTCCACCCTTGGGGCAGCGGCGCAATCGGAGCGAAGCGGGCGCGTTGATCGAGCGGATCGAACAGGCTGGGCTGGATGGACGTGGAGGGGCCGGCTTCCCGATGGCCAGGAAGATGCGCACGGTGGCCGGCAGCAAAGGCAAGCCGATCGTCCTCGTCAATGCCACCGAGGGCGAGCCGGCGAGCCTGAAGGACCGCACTTTGCTGGAGACCTTGCCCCATCTCGTGCTCGACGGGGCCGCGCTGGCTGCACGCGCTATCGGAGCCAGTGAAGCGATCCTGTGCGTGTGCGAGTCCGCAAGCGTCGGGCTCGAGCGCGCGGAGCGGGCGATCGCCGAACGCGAGCAGTTGCCCGGCCGCTGGCCACGAATCGTGCTGAGCCCGGCTCCCGCCGGCTATGTCGCCGGGCACGAGTCGGCGCTTGTGAGTCACCTCAATGGAGGGCCGCCCAAGCCAACGTTCTCGCCGCCAATGCCCTCCGAGCGTGGAGTGAGGCGCCGCCCCACGCTCGTCAACAATGCCGAGACGCTAGCCCATGTGGCCTTGATCGCGCGTTACGGCCCGCGCTGGTTTCGCGAGCTCGGGCTCTCAGAGCAGCCTGGCTCGACGCTCATCACGCTGACGGGCCCGCTGGCCTGTCCAGGTGTCTATGAGGTCGAGTACGGCGCGTCGCTCTCCTCGCTGCTGGACGCCGCCGGCGGGACCACGAGTCGCGTGCGCGCGGCCTTGTTCGGTGGCTACGGCGGCACATGGGTGGGCGCCGGCGCGCTACCCGAGCTGGCCCTCTCAAACGCTCACCTCGCCCCTTATGGAGCTGCGCTTGGCGCCGGCGTCGTGCTGCTGCTCTCCGCTGACGCCTGCCCGGTGGCCGAGACGGCTCGCGTCACACGCTGGCTTGCCCGCCAGGGCGCCGGGCAGTGCGGCCCATGCGTGCACGGACTCGATGCGCTTGCCGAAACCTTCGAGCGTGTAGGCGCAGGCGCGCCTCCCCAGCACGCTGCCGAGCGTGTCGAACAACTTGCCAACCTTGTGAGCAGACGCGGTGCCTGTGCCCATCCGGACGGCACAGCCCGCTTTGCGATGAGCGCGCTCGATGCGTTCGCCGAGGAGTTCGCCGATCACGCCCGCCACGGTGCGTGTGAGGCGTGCGCTCGTCCCTCGCAAATGCCCTTGCCGATCCGTGCCCGCCTTACCGAGGCCGCCTGATCGAATGGCCGAGCGAGTGCGCCTGAACCCGATCGCCTGTGAGGCTCACGGGATGTGCGCCGAGCTTTTGCCTGAGCGGATCACGCTCGACGAGTGGGGCTACCCGATCCTCGACGAGCGCCCGCTCCCGCCCGACCTTGTGTCCCATGCCAAGCGCGCAGCCCAGGCGTGCCCCACGTTCGCGCTGCTGGTCGAGCGCGACCGCTCACGCTCCTAGCCTGCGCCGACACAGCGTCTTTTAGTTCACGTGGTTGCTCGAGCGCTCTCTCACGTATGTGCCTGGGGCGCTCAGATCGCGCCGATGTGCACCGCTGCCAGGCCTTGCCAAGGCCCGTAGCGCGCAAAGAACGAGCGGACGTCCCCTTCCCCGGCGCGTGCCCTGGGATCGCCGCCGCTGAGCCGCCGTCCGACGTACCTGAGCAGGCCCACATCTCCGGCGGGCAGCTGGTCGTGGCGCCCTTGGCCATTCAGCGCAAGCATCTCTACTGTCCACGGCCCGATCCCCGGAATCGCTCGCAGCCTGCGCCAAGAGCGTGGGTGATCGGCGTCGTGCAGGTCCACACGCCCACTTGCCACCTCGCGCGCCACGCGCACCAGAAGCCGGGCGCGTGAGCCGACTAGGTCGAAGGACTCCAGCCGAGCCGGTGCGGCACCGGCGAGCGCAGCGGGCGAAGGCACGTCGCGCAGAAGACGCTCGCATCCTTCCCAGCCCGCCCAGCGCGGGCCCATCGAGGCCACGATGCGCCGCTGGATCGCCGCGGCCCGCTCGTACTCGATCAGCTGCTCGCAGATCGCCCAGGCAAGCGCCTCGAAGGGCTCGGGTCGCCGCCTGGGCCGCAGCCACGGCCGGCAGCGAACCGAGGGGCCGATCAGGGGATCGTGGGCGAACTCGCGCTGGAAGGCGCTCAGATCCTCGTCGATACCGAGCGCGAATCGCATTCGCTCGATCCCGTAGCTCGCCGCCTCGGCGCTATGTGAGCGCGCCCCGAACAGGACAGCGTCATGGGCAGTCTGGGCCACGCGCACGTGCACCGGCTGCCCGTGGTGGTGGAGCAGTCGTTCGAGCACACCACCGCGATGACGCAGGACCCCGTCCATGCCGCCTAGTCGCGGTAGGCGAAACGGCCCGGCGGGAGTTACCTCTACGCGTAGCTCGACGGGCTCGCTCAACGACTTCTGAGGGGAGCCCCGAGCACGTGCACATCGACGAGCAGCGAGCGCGATCCCACGATCGAGAGCTCCCCGGCCGGCTTCGAGCGCTTGCTGGGCCGGCCGATCCGTCGAGACGAGCGCCCGCTCCTCAGCGCGACGCGCCTGCTGTGGCGTCTGTGCACGAGGCCGAGCAGGGCCGCGCCGGCGACAAACCCCCCGGCGGCCGCTGCGGCCGTCTGGACTGGGCGGCTGAGCGCCACCGGCAGGGAGCGCGACTCCGGCGCAGGAAACATGCTCATGCCGGACGACTCGCCGGGAAGCACCGGTACCCCGTCGAGAACCTCGTCGTGAAGAGGCTCGTTCACACCGCGCAGTGTAGTCCGGCGCGCGGACCGCTCGTCGCGCTTGGCCCCGCGCGCCCGCCGGTTCAGCCGGTTGAGGTCACCTTAGACGGACAAACGAGTTGACTGGGAGCTACCGCTAGAGCTCGCGCTCGTAGACCCGGTAGCGGCGCACGATCTTGCCGCCCATGCCTTCCATAGCCCGGTTCATCGGCTTGTTGATCTCGAGGATCCAGCCCATCTCACCACCGTGCTGGGGCGTGTGTTCAGCCGCGTCGAAGTGCATCTGGTAGAAGCGCGCGGCGACCCCCGTGTGCTGATACTCGGGCTTGACCCCAAGCGCGAATACGCGCACCGAGTCGATCTTCTTGCGCTCGCGCAAAGCCGTGATCCAGCCGAAGGGCAGCAGGCGACCGTTCATCTTGGCGAGCACCTGATTGAAATCGGGCAGGGTGAGGGCCGCGCCGACCACCTCGCCGGTGTCCTTCTTTTCGGCGATCATCGCCCAGTTATCGTCGAGCACCGGCCCTAGGTCCTTGGCGTAGTGGCGCACCTCCTCCTCGGTGAGCGGCACGAAGCCCCAGTTGCGCTCCCAGGCGGAGTTGTAGACCTCGAGGAAGCGCGTCACCTCGGCGTGGAGGTCTTTCTTGCGGAAGCCGCGACACACGATCCCGTGCTCTGACTCGAGCTTGTCGGCGGTCTCCCAGATCGCCGGGTGCACGTTCTCGCGGCCGGTCACGTGCAGGCTCCACATGTACAGGTCCATCGCCTTGACCATGCCCAGATCCTGCTCGAAGATGCGCTGGTAGTAAGGGTGGTGCCAGGGACAGAGGATGATCGGAGGGCGCTCGTGGCCCTCGATGAGCAGGCCGCACTCGTCATTGGTCGTGAAGTCCATCGGGCCCACCATGCGATCGCGCCCGCGATCGCGCAGCCACCGCTCGGCTGTGTCCAGCAGAGCCCGTGCGGCCTCGGGGTCGTCCTCGCACTCGAACCATCCGAACAACCCCCAGTCGTTGCCCTGGAACTCGTTGAAGTTGCGATCGATGTGGGCGCTGATGCGCCCCACGGCTCGCCCGTCGCGATAGGCCAGGAAGTACTGGGCCTCGGTGTGCTTGAAGAAAGGATTCTTCTTCTGGTCGAGCCTTTTCTTCAGGTCCATCAAAAGCGGCGCAACCCAGTTGCGCTCGTTACGATAGAGCCGCCAAGGCAGCTTGATGAATGTGTTCAAGTCGCTCCGGCTCGTTACCGGGCGGACCTCGACGCTCATCGTCTTCCCCGAAGTCTCGACTGCCATCGCCGCGCACCCTATAGGAAGAGAGCGGATGCCCACCTCAACAGATGTCTTTGCCAAGGTCCGCGGCCACGAGCGCGAGGAGCTGCTGCGAGCGGCGCGCGAAGCCGACTTGATGCCCTATTTCCGCACCGTGGAGTCGCCCGCGATGCCGGTCGTGGAAATGGAGGGCGCACCGAGGATCATGCTCGCCTCCAACAACTACCTCGGCTTGACCGGTGACGAGCGCGTGATGGGAGGCGCGCGCGATGCCCTCGCCCGCTATGGCACGGGACTGACGGGATCGCGGCTCTTGAACGGTACGACCCCCCTGCACCTGGAACTCGAGCGCGAGCTAGCCGAGTGGATGGGCACAGACGACGCGATCGTGTTCACGACCGGCCATCAGGCCAATGTGGGCACGCTCGGCACGCTCCTGGACGCCAAGGACACCGTAATCGTGGACTCGGCCGACCACGCTTCGATCCTCGACGGGGTCTTGCTCTCCAAAGCCAAGATGCGTCCCTTCAGGCACAACCGCATGGACAAGCTCGAGCGGGCCTTGCAGCGGAGCGAGCAGGACGGTGGTGGCGTGCTGGTTGTCGTCGACGGGGTGTTCTCGATGGAGGGTGACGTGGCCCCGCTGGTGGACATCGTCGAGCTGTGCCAGCGCTACGGGGCACGTCTGATGGTGGACGAGGCACACGGAGCGGGCGTGCTCGGCGCTCGCGGCGCGGGCGCGGCGGAGCTGCTCGGGGTGGAGGACCGGGTGGACCTGCGCATGGGCACCTTCTCCAAGTCGCTTGCCGCGTGCGGAGGCTTCGTGGCCGGCTCGGCGGATGTGATCGACTATCTGCGCATCTCCAGCCGCGCCTTCCTGTTCACGGCCTCGGCAGTGCCCGCGGCGCTGGGAGCGGCGCTCGCGGCGCTGCGCATCCTGCGCTCTGCGGAGGGCCCGCCCCTGCTCGAGCGAGTGCTCGAGAACGCGCGCTACCTCTCAGACGGTCTGCAGGCCCTCGGCTATCTGACCCTCACCGGCGAGCCGGTGCGTCTCGGCGCGGCGCCCGACAGCCCCACGGCCACGGTCCCCACGCCGATCGTGCCGGTGCTCGTGGGCGATGACTGGAAGGCAGCGCAGCTGTGGCGCGCGCTGTATGACGCAGGCGTGTTCACCAACTGTGCGCTGCACCCTGCGGTGCCCCCCGGCGGAGCGCTGTTGCGCACAAGCGTGATGGCCACCCACGATCGCGCGACGCTCGACCGGGCGCTGGAGGTATTCGCGAACGTCAAGCACGAGTTCGAGGCCGAGCACGGCCCGCTGCCGAGTCCGCGCGATTCCTGAGTCCCCACGAACGGTCCCCGGAGCATCAGGACGATTCCTCAACCTTCAAGGACCGGACACGAGTGCTTCGAGCAGCCGGAACGGTGTAAAGACCTTTAACGGCTTGTACACATCTTCACAAGTCACTAAGGCGACAAAAAAGCCCGCTTCTAGCGAACGTTTGAGCAGAACACTGTTGACCCGGGAGGCCGGGCTGGCTAGCTTCTCAGAACGCAAAGCACGACCGTCCCAAGCTCACCCGCAAGCCACCGGTAGAGGGGTGCCGAAGGCTTTCGCGACGAGCCTCGCGAAGGGAGTCAGGCGACGATCGAGCGGACGCGTACTCGTCAACCAGCCAAGCTTGTTGCACGCCCGCGGGTGCCCCGCGGCGGCGACGGGGAGTGAGCACACACATGAACGCGACAGTGACTATTGCCCCTGCCGGCCCTCAGCACATGCGCGCCCTAGAACGCGCCAACCAGGTACGCCTTGCCCGAGCCGAATTGAAGCGGCGCGTCGCGGGCGGCGAGATCGGCGTCGCCGAGGTGATCCTCGACTGCCCATGGGAGGCGGATAGCATGGCGGTCGCCGACCTGTTGATGAGCCAGCGCCGCTGGGGTCAGACGCGCTGTCGCAAGTTCCTGGCACAGATTCCCATGTCCGAGCAGAAGACGGTCGGCTCGATGACAGAGCGCCAGCGTCGCACGCTCGCCGCGATGCTCTCGGCCACGAGCCCGATGCCGACCTCCAACCAGTGGATCACCGCACAGCGGATCTCCTCGGATAACCGGCAGCACACAGCGTTGGTCGGCTCCTAGCCCCGTTCCGGGTGGAGGCTGTGCTGCGCGCGCCGGGGCTCTCCCATGAGATCCCCACCTCTTCCTGCGCGTCGAGAACTGCGGGGGGAGCCTCCGAGTGCCTTTAGAGCTGGCTTGCCAGAACGCAGCTAAGGACAGCCGGAGGACAGCTTGACGTGCCACCAACCGGCGAGCATGCCGATCAAGCCTAGGCGCGGCCGTACCTCCCATACGCCGCAGTGACCGTCGCCCAAGTCCGCAACCGGCAAGCGGACGAACTTGTAGTGGCCCGGTTCGAGCTTCATCCGCTTTAGCAACTCGCGTGAGCGGCGCTCGAGCTCGGCGCGCTCGCGGACCTGGCCCTGTACCTCGTGCAGGCGCAGTGCGAGCCGGTCGCGCACGCGCTCGAGCTCGCCCAAGGTGAGCAAGCGCGGGCCGCTGAAGGCCTCGCCGGCCTCGTCACGGGGAGAGATGTGCGGGAAGGTGTGGGCCACCAGCCCGGAGAGCTCGCGCTCGAGCTTGGCGACTTGCCCCCTGAGCGCCTCGCGCGCGGCGCGCTCGTCGGCGACGGTGCGAGTACCGAAGTCGCGATCCTGACAATCGGAATCGACGGTGAGCTGCTCGGTTTGGGCCATCCTCTGCTCCTCCCGCTTGACCAACCGATCTTAGCTGGCCGCCGCCTTCCGGTAAAGAGCCTTCTTCAGCGGTCGATCTCCGTAAGCGCCGAGCGGCATGCCCAGAGGGTCTCTTCGGCGTGCAGAGCCGGCACCCCCGCAACCTGCACCGCGAACAATGCCAGGCGGCGCGTGCCCGCTGTGGGCTCATGCCCGGGGGCGAGCGCTCCGAAGAGGATTCCAAGCGGACAGTCGGCGTCGGCGATCACAAGCCTGCCGCCACCGAGATTCGGACCCTCGGCGCCTCGGCCGAGGCGCTCCTTGGGCCGGCTCACGCGGATGCCGAGCGGGCCGTTGACGTTGTCGGCGTCAAGCGCCCACACGGGTACGGCGGTATCGATCAGAGCGATCGTGAGGATGTCGGCAAGCAGACCTTCGGAGAGGAACCCACCGTCGAGCATGCGTTCCAGGACGGCCGCCTCGATCGGCGTTCTCGTGATGTCGGGGTCGAGGCCGATCTGGCGGAAGAAGACCCGGTAGGCAGCCGGAATCGGCTCCTGGCGCACGTTCACCGCACGAGCGCCGCGCCAGCGGTTGGACAGTTCGCGCAAGCGCCCGCGGACTGCCGGGGGCGAGCTGTCCGTGAGCGAGCCGGCGGCCGGTAGCTCGACCGTGGCGGACATCAAACCGAGCCCTGGGAGCTCCTGCTGGACCTCGCGCTCGCACCAGCCGCGCACCGGCTCCTCGCTCATTTGGGCCCTCCGCTCGGGGAGGCCGACGAGCACCCCTGCGGCCGGCTCGAGCTCATGCGTGGACGGGCCTCCAACCGCGGGCGCGCGAGGCGGCCAGAAGCTCTGCCACACGCGCGCGCAGGACCTCAGGCGATGGTGTGCTCAGGAGCGAGGCGCTCTGCACGATGCCTCCGGGATAGACGAAGTTGACCTGGGGGCAGCTCACCATCGCATAGAGCTGTCCAAGCCGGCCTTCCTCATCGACGCCGACCGGAAAGGCAAGGCGCTTGGAGCGCACGAGCCGGGCAACCGAGGAGGCCGGTTCTTTGACCCCGACCGCCGCGAAGCCAACCTGCGGAAAAGAGGGAGCGAGCCGCTGCATCTCCTCGAGCACGTCGGGGCACGAGCCCGCTCCGAAGAACAGGGCGAGCAGGACGGGCCCACGTTCGTAGAGCTGGCAGATGTTGAGGATCCCGGGACCGCGCTCGGAGCAGGCCGGCACCCTGCCCGCCAGGCCGTCGTTGGCATGGGTTGCGATATCGACTTCGCCTGGAGGCCCACCGATCGCATAGGGAGCGGCAAACGGGGGGATGCGCGTGCCCGGCCGAATGCCGGTGGTTCCTTTGTGCGAGCTGAGCGCGACGTGCACGGTGAACGCGATCAAGAGGATCGCCGCGAGGATGACGACGTAGACGCCGTAGCGGGTGCCGGCAACCTGGGGGGATGGTCCGCCGCGGGACGGCCTTTGCCGAGGGTCGCGACGAGACGGGGCAGATCGAGAGCTGCCGTCGGTCGAAGAGTCCGGCGAGCCGGAGTGGGTCATGGCGCGGTGAGCCCGCGCCGCCTCGCGCGCCATGCGGGCACGATTGCCCTGAGCGAGCGCAGGCCGCCCCGGACGCGCTCGCCGAGCGGTTGTTCGCCCTCCGCGATCACAACCGCCGCGGGCAGCGCGACGAGCACGCCTACGAGCGACACCGACAGGTCGACAAGCGTGACGAGCCCGAAGTCGCGCAGCATCGCGATTTCCGACAGAGTCAGCACGCCAAAGCCGGCGATCGCGGTCACCCCGGAGGCCGCGACCGCGGCGCCCGTGTGGGTATAGGCGCGGCGCAAAGCCTGCACGGTGGAGTGACCGGCGGCGCGCTCCTGGCGTTGGCGCTCGGAGAGCAAGACGCTGAACTCGGTGGAAATCGCGATCACCAGTGCACCTAGCGTGACCGACATCGGGTTGAGCGGTATGCGCAAGGCGAACAAGACCAGGGCCGACCAGCCTGTGGCGAGCACGATCGGCGCGAGCGGGACGAGCGCACGGCGGCGGTCGCCCCTGAAGGCGATCAAGAGGATGATCGCGACGGCGGCCAAGGCGGCTAGCAAAGTGAGCACCCGTCGCCACGGCGAGGCGATCTGTGCACCGGCCTGGGCCGCCAGGACCGACAGTCCCACGAGTCGCGCGGACACGCCGGCGGGCGGATGCAGGTCAGCCTGCATCCCTTCGATCACGTGCTGCTGCTGCTGGAGGGGCATCGAGCGGATGCCGAAGGCAAGCGTGGCAGAGCGATGGTCGGCGCTGATCACGTCCTGGGAGAAGTAGGGTGGGATCGCGGCGAGCAGCCCCCGAACCCGCTTTTCGCTCAGCTTGGCCGGGGTTCCTTCGCTGGCCTGGAAGAGATCGGGCAGCGAGAAGGCGGGGCACAACCGCGCGTGTCCACAGCCTTTGCTGGAGCTGTAGCCGAAGCGCTTGAGGATGGCGCTCTCATACGAGCTCATCCATTCGATCGTGGCGGGCTTGGTGGCGGCATCTGAGCTCACCATCAGGTCGATCTCGCCACCGACACCCGTCGCGCGTTCGAGCGCGCTCAGGTTGTGCAGAGAGGAGAGGCTCTGGGGAGCGAGCTTGGCGATATCGGTTTGGACCTGGGTCTGCGTATCGAGACCCCAGCCGAGCGCGGCCAGGACGAGGCCTACGGCGAGCACGCGACCGGGACGCTGGACGGCGTACACGAGTGCCGAGCGAAGGACCAAGCGAGTGAGGGGGTTGTCGGTGAGCAGGTCGCGAGCTCCCTGCCAAGCGGGAGCGAGCAGGTTGGCGATCTCCGCAAAGGCGTGCCCTACGCGCGCACGCGGCCCCCCCATGATCCTGAATGCGACACCTCCCCTACCGGCAAGCACCAGGACCGCCGAGCCGGCCGTGAGGGCACAGAGGAAGGCAAGCGCGACCCCCAGGACGAGCAGCAATCCGAAGCCGCGCACCATCGGCACGGGCGAGAGCATCAGGACGAGCAGGCCGCCGATGCTCGCGAGCGCGGCGGTCGCAATCGTGGGGGCACCGCTCGAGGCGGCTTGGCGGATGGCATCGAGCGTGTCCTGGGCGCCCCCCTCGCGGGCCTCCTCCACGCGCGACTGGAACTGGATCGCGTAGTCGACCGAGAGCCCAACCAGCACCGGTAGGACGGCGACCGAGGCCATCGTGAGCGAGGCACCCGAGAGTGCCAGGGCACCGAAGGTGAGCGCCGCCGCCAGCAGGGCGATCCCGAGCGGCAGCAGGCGCGGGCGACCCTTGAATATCAAGCTCAAGACCAAGCCCATGACGAGCAGGACGGCAACGAGCAGCAGCTCGATCGAGCTCGTGATCGAGCCGGTGACATCGCTGACGATGACGGGCTCGCCGGTCACGAGGTAGCTCTCCCCGTTGGCGAGATGCCACTGGCTCATCGCGGTCGCCTTGCGAATCAGGGAGATCGTGTGCGAGCGCTGAGCTTCGGAGAGCCCTGCCTTCAGACGTACCGATACGAGCGCGGAGTCGCGGCTGGGGAAGAGATAGGCGAAACGCTGCTTGGGTGTCCCGGAGGGCTTTTCCGAGTCGAACACGACTTTGGAGACGAATTCGTGGTCGCTCAGACTGGGAGCGCTGTTGAGGCCGTAGCGAATCGCGAGTGCGCTGATTTCGGCGGCGAAGCCGGCCATCGTGGCCTTGCGCGCCTGGGCGCCGAGCGAAGTCGCTTCCTGCGCGCCGAGTCCCCGCGCGATCGCTTTGCGGTAGACGGTGCTCTGGGCCTGCTTGGCCTCCGCTTCGGCCTGCTTGCCACGCGCGCTGAGCAGGTCGATCGCCTGGAGCGCCGCCTCGTTGAGGAAGGTGCCGGGGCCGAACACGACCTTGACCGCTTTGCCTTGCGTGAGCTGGCCGCAGGGCCCGCTCGGCCCTCCCTCCTGGGCGAGCGCGGCTTTGGGGAGATTGCCCGACAGGCATCCCTCCAGGCCCACGAGCCGGTCGATGTCGGAGCTGAGCACGAGCTTGCGCAGGTCCCCCTTTACGAGCACCTCGACGGGCTCTTCGCCGAAGCGGGCGTAGAAGTGCTGGGTGTCCTGATAGGCGGCGCTCGACTTCCCCACGAGCGTGTCGGTGGCGGCGGTGGGTCGCAGTCCGAGCGCTGCGATCGCACATCCCACCCCAAGTGCCCCAAGCAGGGAGATCGTGAGCAGCGGCCTGCGCGCCGCGCGAACCGCCAACCCCGAGAACAGCCGCCCCACAGTCACATGAGAAGGCTAGTGGATGCGGGCGTCACATCAGCCGGTAGCGAGCACGTGGCCACCGGACCGGTGACGCCTACTCCATGCCCAACGGCCCCTGCGATTCGCCCGAGAGGAACTGGCGGACGAAGGGGTTTTCCGAGTCGAACAGCTCGGCGGCCGGGCCGGACTCGACGATGCGCCCGCGCCAGAGGACGGAGATGTGCTCGGCGACGCGCCGGGCGGACATGATGTCGTGGGTGATGACGACGTAGGTGCCGCCGTTCTCTTCGTGAACCTCTTTGATCAATTCGCACAGAAGGGCGGTGCGCACGGGATCGAGGCCGGAGTCGGGCTCGTCGAAGAGGACGATCTCTGGGTCGAGTACGAGCGAGCGGGCGAAGCCGGCGCGCTTGCGCATGCCGCCCGAGAGCTCGTTGGGCATCTTCTCGCCGGCGTCGCCGAGCCCGACCTCACGCATGCGGCCATGGACGATCTCGGCGATCTCCTCTTCCCCCTTCTCGGTGTGCTGGCGCAAGGGGAAGGCGATGTTGTCGTAGAGGTTCATCGAGCCGAACAGGGCTCCGTCCTGGAAGAGCACACCGAACTTCTTGCGGATCTCGAACAGGTCGGCGTCGGGCAGGCTGGGGATCGACTGGCCCTGGACGATCACGTCGCCCTCGTCGGGGTAGAGCAGGCCGACGATGTGCTTGATGCAGACCGACTTGCCTGTGCCGGAGGGGCCGAGGATCATCGAGATCTGGCCCTCGGGTAGGCCCATGTTGAGGCCCTGCAAGACGTGGTTGGAGCCGAAGGACTTGTGGACCCCCACGAACTCGATCGCATCGGGTAGGCCCGTCGCACGGTTGGCGCCGGTATGGAATTCGAACTCGCCGCTCTCCCCGCGCTCGAACTCCCTGCGCTCACCGCGCTTGTCCTCTGCCGGGGACCCGCCGTCCGCGCGCGGCTCCCCGCCGGGGATGCTTCCTCTGGGTGGCTCCTCGCCCTCTCCGCCGGAGGGCCCCTGCTCGCGCGTGGCCACCGTCAGCCTCCGATCGGGGCTTTCGGGTTCGCGCCCCAGAAGATCTGGGTGCCGAGCATCCCGATCAAGTGGACCAAGATTATGTTCAAAACCATCGACTTGGCCGTGGCGGTGCCCACGCCTACAGGCCCACCACTGGCGTTGTAGCCGTAGTAACAGCCCACGAGCACGATCGCGGTGGCCATGAACATGGCCTTGATCAGGCTGTAGAGGAAGTCCGGTGGGTTCTGGAACTGCCAGAAGATCAGGAAGTAGCCTCCGGCCGACACGGTTGCGACCTGTTGGACGACCGCGATGTAGGAAGCGAGGAAGGCCGCGCCGACGCCCGCCAAGTACATGAACGGGAGCACTACCCAGGCGGCCAGCAGGCGGGTGGCGCACAGGAAGGTCATCGAGTTGATGCCCATGACCTCGAGCGCGTCGATCTCGTCGGAGATGCGCATGGCACCGAGCTCGGCGACTATCCCGGTGCCGACCTTGGCGGCCATCATGTAGCCGAACGCGTAGGGGATGATCTCGCGCAGATCGCACCATGCCGTGAACACACCCGCGTAGGCAGGCGCGCCCTGGGCCTCGAGGAAGTAGGCCCCCTCGATGCCGCACTCCAGGCCGAGCACGAACATGAGCGCCCAGATGATCAAGGTCGAGGAGACGATCAGGATGCCCGACTGGCGCAAGGCCTCGCCGAAGAAACGAAAGACGCGCAAGCCCCAGACGTCCCGGATCATGTTGCCGGCGAAGCGACCGAACTCGCCGGTCGAAGCCAGCAGTTCGCGCGGCGTGACGAGCAGTTCGTTCATTACTTGATGACCAGGATGTTCGGGTGCGTCGCGAGCAAGAGCTGGGTGTAGACGTAGTCGAAGGAGAAGATCGCCAGGAACGTGACGACGACCGCCTGGTTGACGGCGCGGCCGACGCCCTCGGCGCCGCCGGAGGCGGTCATGCCCTTGTAGCAGCACACGATCGCGATGATCGCCCCGAAGATGGTGGTCTTCAGGGCCGAGCCCCACAGGTCGGTGGTGGAGGCGTTGGCGAACAGGGTGTCCCAGAAGGGGCCCAAGGGCTGACCGTTGACGAGCTCGGCGAGCACACCGCCGAACAGGCCGAACAGGATCGCGTAGACGTTGAACAGGCCCGTCACGAGCATGAGGGCCAGGAACCTGGGCACGACAAGGTTCTTGACGGGGTCGACGCCGAGCACCTGGAGGGCGTCGAGCTCCTCGCGGATCTTGCGCGCGCCGAGGTCGGCGGTAATCGCTGTGCCGGCGACGCCGGCCAGGACGATGGCTGTCACGTTGGGGCCGATCTCGCGGATCGCTGCCAGCACGAAGATCCCGCCAAGGCGATCCAAGGCGCCGAAGATCGTGAGGAAGTTGGCCGCTTGCAGGCCGGGGGCCGCGTAGCAGATCGCCACCGTGGAGATCAGGAGCGGGAACCAGCACAGGCGCAAGGCGAACAGGAACTGGGAGACGAACTCGCCGCCGTAGGGGTAGGGCGGGCGCAGGGCAGAGGAGATCGTCCTGCCGGTCAGGATCATCATGTCCCCTATTTCCTCGAGCAGGTTCCTCGTCGGTAGGAAAGCCCGCTCGGCTGCACTGCGCACCATCTCAAGCCCCTCCTCGGGGAACGACCGTCATCGCGCCTGCAAACTGTACTGACCAAGCCACGACTTCTACCCGAACCTCCACCGGCGCGTTTCCCACTCTATGCGATCGGCAGGCCGAATGCCACCCATCGCTCGGCACGGGTACCGGGCGGCGTGGGACCGGAGCGCCACCGGCACTGGTATCGTGGCGCTCGCTGTGGGGACGGGAAAGTTGCTTCCGATCGGGGCTCTCGCCGTGTGCGGCGTGCTGCTGGCCGCGCTCGCAAACGGATGCGGCGGCTCGGCGCGCAATGCGCGCGAAGTCAAAGGCGTCTATACGGTCGAAGTCCTGAGGGCCCACTTCCCCGCCAAGCAGCAGATCGCGCACGACACGCGACTCGCGCTGATCGTGCGCAACGCGGGCGCGAAGACGATCCCCAACGTGGCGGTGACGCTCGACTCGTTCTACTACACGAGCACGTATCCCAAACTGTCCTCGAAGAAGCGGCCGGTGTGGATCGTGAACACGGGTCCGGGCGCGATAGCCACCGCCCCTCCCGTACGGACCGTGGAAGTCAATCCTCCGGGCGGCGGGGAAACGGCCTATGTGAACACATGGGCGCTGGGGGCGCTGGCACCGGGCAGAAGCAAGCGCTTCGTGTGGAAGGTGACGCCCGTGAAGGCCGGCCTGCACACGGTCCACTATGTGGTGGCGGCCGGCCTCGACGGCAAGGCGGTCGCGCGGCTGGCCGGTGGGGGGCGCCCGGCGGGACGCTTCGTGGCCTCGATCGCACCGACGCCGCCGGCGACCCACGTGAACCCGGAAACGGGCCGGATCGCACCGGGACCAAACCCGGCCCCGGTCGCGCCCCAGCCTGCGACACCGTAGATCCCGCGAAGACGCGCATGCGCGTCTTCGTCTTGGAGGAAGACAGTGGCGCATGCGCCACTGTCCGGGACGGTGCATGCACCGTCCCGCCAGGGCGCGCATGCGCGCCCTGGACATCCAGGTGACGAACGCATCATGCGCGCCCCGGTCATCCAGTCAGGAAATGCTGATTTGGACGGATGTCGAAAGATCGCCGACGAGCTTTCGCCAGGTGAGCGCTACTCGCGCGCACGCGGAGGGCTACGATGCGATTCCGCCCCATGCCTAGGACAAAACAGGAGGAGTCGAGCCAGGCCATGCCAAAGAGCCGCCAGCAGAATGTGACAGCCGCGCAGTGGAGCGCCAACGGGAGCGCGCTCGGCGCGATGGACCTAACCCTTCCCGCAAACCAGATCTTTGCCTCGGACGTGTTCAGCGTGGCGGTTCAGCGCCGCAGGCTGCCCAAGCATGTGTTCAAGGCATTGCAGCGCACGCTCGAGCGGGGCGAGGCCCTCGACACGACGCTCGCCGACGCGGTCGCCCAGGCGATGAAGGAATGGGCAATGGAGAAGGGCGCGACCCACTACACGCACTGGTTCCAGCCGCTGACCGGGTCGACCGCGGAGAAGCACGACTCCTTCTACGGCCCCGCGGGCGACGGCACGGCGATCGCCGAGTTCTCCGGCAAGGAGCTGATCAAAGGCGAGCCCGACGCGTCGAGCTTCCCCACGGGCGGCATCAGGGCGACGTTCGAGGCGCGGGGCTACACCGCCTGGGACCCGACCTCGCCCGCTTTCATCCTCGAGAACCCCAACGGAGCGCTCCTGTGCATCCCGACGGCATTCACTTCGTGGACCGGCGAGGCGCTCGACAACAAGATCCCGCTGCTGCGCTCGATGGATGCGCTCTCGGGCGCTGCTGTGGGCGCGCTGGAGCTACTCGGCGTGGAGGACGCCGCACGGGTGTTCACGACAATCGGCTGCGAGCAGGAGTACTTCCTGATCGACGAGCAGTACTACTTCGAGCGCCCCGACCTGTTGACGACGGGACGTACCCTGTTCGGCGCCAAGCCGCCCAAGGGCCACGAGCTCGACGACCACTACTTCGGCTCGATCCCCGAGCGCATCCTGGCCTACATGCTCGAGTGCGAGGTCGAGCTGGCAAAGCTGGGCGTGCCGATCAAGACCAGGCACAACGAGGTCGCGCCGAACCAGTACGAGGTGGCGCCGATCTTCGAGAACTCCAATGTCGGCGCCGACCACCAGATGCTGACGATGCAGATCCTGCAGAACACGGCGCGCCGCTATGGCCTGGTGTGCCTCCTGCACGAGAAGCCGTTCGCGGGCGTGAACGGGTCGGGCAAGCACAACAACTGGTCGATGGGCACCGACACCGGCCTGAACCTGCTCGACCCGGGCGATACGCCCGAGGCGAACCTCAAGTTCCTGTTCTTCTGCGCGGCGGTGATCCAGGCGGTCAACAAGCATCAGGCGCTGCTGCGGGCCTCGATCGCGAACTCCGGGCAAGATCACAGGCTCGGCGCCAACGAGGCGCCCCCCGCGATCATCTCGATCTTCCTCGGCGCGGACTTGGAGAAGGTGTTCGCGGCGATCGAGGCCGGCAAGGCCCAGGCGTCGAAGCCGGGGTCGTTCCTGGGTCTGGGTACGCCGGTGCTGCCGCCCTTGCCCATGCACGGCGGCGACCGCAACCGCACGAGCCCGTTCGCCTTCACGGGCAACAAGTTCGAGTTCAGGGCGCTCGGCTCCAGCCAGTCGCCGGCCTTGCCCAACACGGTCCTCAACACGATCGTGGCGGAGTCGATCGACGAGCTGGCCGACAAGCTGAAGACCGCTTTGAAAGCGTCGGGCGCGACGCTCGAGAAGGCGGTGGCCAAGGTCGTCAAGGAGAGCTGGGTAGCGAACAAGCAGGTTGTGTTCGGCGGCGACAACTACTCCGAGGAGTGGCACTCCGAGGCCGAGAAGCGGGGCCTTGCCAACCTGCGCACCACGCCCGACGCCTTGCCTTGGCTCCTCGACAAGCAGACGGTGGCCGCCTTCAAGAAGTACAAGGTCCTGTCCAAGCGCGAGCTGGAGTCGCGCCTGGAGGTGTTCACCGAGCAGTACGCCGTCAAGATCAACATCGAGGCCGAGACAGCCGCGCAGATCGCGCGCACGATGCTCCTGCCGGCGGCGGTCAGGTACCTGGGCGAGCTCAAGGCCACGGGCCTCGAGGAGCTGATCGAGGAGATCGAGCCGCTCGTGAAGGAGTTCCAGTTCGCGATCGTCAAGCTCGAGGACGCCAATCTGAGCGACAATCAGCCGGACGCCGCGGCGATGAAGTGGGCCACCTACATGCGCGACACCGTGATCCCCGCCATGGACGACGTTCGTGATGTGGCCGACCGCCTGGAGAAGCTGGTGGCCGACGACCTTTGGCCCTTGCCGAAGTACTCGGAGATGCTGTTCATCAAGTGATTCCGCTGGACTCGGCAACCCTGACACAGTCATGTCAGGGTTGCCTCCAGCGCTGCTAGCATCCGTGCCGATGGCACGCGATTACCTGAAGGCCGTGCGCGAGCACGTCGTGATCTACGACGGCGGCATGGGCGCCACGCTCGAGCAGTTCGAGCTGACCGCCGAGGACTATGGAGGGTTGCAGGGCAAGTGCCACGAGGCGCTCGTGCTCAACCGCCCGGATGTGATCGAGGGAGTGCACGCCTCGATGCTCGAGGCGGGCGCGGAAGTGGTCGAGACGGATACCTTCCAAGCGTCGCGCCTGAAGCTCGATGAGTGGGGTCTTGCCGACTACACCGTCGAGGTCAACACCAAGGCCGCCGAAATCGCGCGCAAGGCCGCGGGCGAGCAGCGCTTTGTGGCAGGCTCGATCGGCCCCACCGGCTTCCTGCCCGCCTCCGACGATCCCACCCTCGGGCAGATCTCCTTCAGGGAGCTGGTCGAGGTGTTCGCCGAGCAGGCGGCGGGACTGATCGACGGCGGCGCCGACCTGATCATCATCGAGACCGCCCAGGACATCCTCGAGGTCAAGGCAGCAATCTTCGGGGCGCGGGACGCCTTCAAGCAGACCGGCAAGACCTTGCCGGTCCACACCTCCGTATCGCTCCTGCCAAACGGCGGCAAGATGCTGCTCGGCACCGACATCTCCGCCGTCCTGTGCACCTTGGAGGCCCTGAAGGTGGACGTGATTGGGCTCAACTGCTCGACCGGCCCGCAGGACATGCGCGACGCGATCCGCTTCCTCGGCGAATACTGCCCGGTGCCGGTGGCGTGCATCCCCAACGCTGGCCTGCCTTTGCAGGGACCGGACGGCGAGACGATCTTCCCCGAGCAGCCCGAGCCGCTGGCGGAGGCCTTGAAGGAGTTCGTGGAGCGCTACGGCGTGGGCGTGGTGGGCGGTTGCTGCGGGACGACCCCCGACCACATCAGGGCAATCGCCGAATTGATCAATGGCCCACCCACTCGTCGCAAGGTCGAGCCACGTCCAATGCCTCGTGCCCCCCACCTTTCTTCGATGATCGCGGCAACCACGCTCGTGCAGGAGCCGCGCCCCACGATGGTCGGCGAGCGCGTGAATAGTCAAGGCTCGCGCAAGGCCAAGGAGCTGCTCCTGGCCGACGACTACGACGGGCTCGTGCAGATCGCCGAGGACCAGGTCGCGGGCGGCGCGCACGTGCTCGACCTGTGCGTGGCCTTGACCGAGCGCTCGGACGAGGACGAGCAGATGAGACAGCTGGCCAAGCGCATCTCCTTGACCCAGGAGCCCCCGATCCAGATCGACTCGACCGAGCCCGAGGTGATCGAACGGGCTTTGGAGCAGATCCCGGGCAGGGCGATCGTCAACTCGGTCAACCTGGAGGCGGGCAGGGACAAGCTCGACCGTGTGGTGCCAGCCGCGCTCGCGCACGGTGCGGCCCTGATCGCGCTCACGATCGACGAGGTCGGCATGGCCAAGACCGCCCAGCGCAAGGTCGAGATCGCCCAGCGCATCAAGGAGCTGTGCTGCGACGAGCACGGGCTCGACCCGGAGGTGTTGATCTTCGACTGCCTCACGTTCACGCTCACGACCGGCGACGAGGAGTGGCGACCCTCGGCGGTGGAGACGATCGAGGGCATCAGGCGCATCAAGGCCGAGATTCCCGGCGTGAAGACCTCGCTTGGCGTCTCCAACGTGTCCTTCGGCGTGTCCCCTGGGGCGCGCGCCGTGCTCAACTCGGTGTTCCTGCACCACTGCGTGGAGGCGGGCCTTGACCTGGCGATGGTCAACCCCAACCACATCACGCCCTACTCGGAGATCACAGAGCAGGAGCGCGGCCTGGCCGATGATCTCGTGTTCAACCGCCGCGAGGACGCCTTGGAGCAGTTCATCGCCCACTTCGAGTCCAAGGGCGAGCAGGAGGCGCAAACGAGCGCGAATCCCACCGAAGGGATGGAGCCCGAGGAGGCCTTGCACTTCCACATCCTGCGCCGGCGCAAGGAGGGGGTCGAGGATTGGATCGACGCGTCTGTCGAGAAGATCGGCGCGGTGCCCACGCTCAACGAGGTCCTCTTGCCGGCGATGAAGGAGGTCGGCGACAAGTTCGGCGCGGGAGAACTGATCCTCCCGTTCGTGCTGCAGTCAGCCGAGGTGATGAAGAAGGCGGTCGCGCGCCTTGAGAACTACCTAGACAAGATCGAGGGCTACACGAAGGGCACGGTGGTATTGGCGACCGTGTTCGGCGACGTGCACGACATCGGCAAGTCGCTGGTGAACACGATCCTCACGAACAACGGCTACACAGTCGTCGATCTCGGCAAGCAGGTACCGATCCAAACCATTTTGGACGCGGCCGAGGAGCACAAGGCAACGGCGATCGGTCTGAGCGCCCTGCTCGTGTCCACCTCCAAGCAGATGCCCGCATGCATCCAGGAGCTTCACTCCAAGGGCATGCAATACCCGGTCCTGATCGGCGGGGCCGCGATCAACAGGGCCTTCTCCTACCGCGCCCTGTATCCCGGCGGTAAGGAATCCGACGAGCAGTACGGACCGGGCGTGTTCTACTGCAAGGACGCCTTCGAGGGCCTGTCGGTGATGGACCAGTTGATCGACTCAGGCGCCCACGAGGCGCTCTTGGAGAAGCTGCGAAGCGGCGCCACCGCTTTTCGCGAAAAGGGCGAGGAGCCCGTCGAGGAGCTCAACTTCGCCGATGACAGCCTGCGCTCCGGCGTGAGCACCGACCAGCCAATTCCAACGCCTCCGTGGTGGGGTGTGCAGGAGGTGCCGGTGGACATGGACGAGGTCTACTCCCATCTCGACACCCACGTCCTGTTCAAGCTGCACTGGGGCGGCAAGGGTGTCAAGGGCGAGGCATGGCGCGAGCTCGTCGACAGCGACTTCCGCCCGCGCCTGGAGCGCATGTGGGCAGAGCAGGACTACCTGCACCCGAGGGCCTTGCTCGGCTTCTTCCCCTGCTACGCCCAAGGCAACGACATCGTCGTGCTCGACCCCCGCGTGGCCAGCGGCGAGCTTGACCCGGCCGATCCCGCGAGCGAGCTGACGCGTTTTGTGTGCCCGCGCCAGCCGAAGGGCGATCGCATCTGTCTCGCCGATTTCTTCAGGCCCGCAGTTGGCCCAGACGGCGAGCCCTCACGCGAGGGTAAGCCACCGGCCGAGCTCGATGTGATCGCGGTGCAGGCTGTGACGGTTGGCTCGGAGGTGACCGAGCTGATGGCCAAACTGGAGACCGATGGGGAGTTCGCCGAGCAGCTGTTCGTGCACGGCCTTGGCGTGCAGACCGCCGAGGGCCTGGCCGAGTGGCTGCACTGGAAGACGCGCGAGATGCTCTCGATCCCATCGACGCAGGGCAGGCGCTACTCGTGGGGCTACCCTGCGGTGCCCGAGCAGTCCGAGCACCTCAAGGTCGAGAAGCTGCTCGGCCTGGAGCAGATCGGCATGGAGATCTCAGACGGCTACGCGCCGATCCCCGAGCAGTCCACGCTCGCGCTGATCGCCCACCACCCCCAGGCGATCTACTTCGGCACACGCCAGGGGCGGCTCTTGCCGGACGGCTCGCCCGACGACGTGATCAAGGGCTCCTACCGCGATCCTTCGCTGTTTGGCGAGCTCGATGACGTGGACCCACCCGAAGGCGCGGTGGAGGAAGAGGATCAGCCGGCCATCGCAGGCGGCAGCGGCACCTGAGCGCCGTCCTCCAGCAAAGCAAGCTTCTCGCTGCGCGACAAGCCCTTGATGCGCAACTCCTCGCGCATAGCCGTACCCCGATCCGGCATGGGCCATGACGCGGCCAGCTCCACCGGCAGTCTACTGGCCGTATAGCGGCTCCCTTTGCCCGCCGAGTGCTCGACCAGGCGCTTGTCCAGATCGTTGGTCCAGCCTGTATAGAGCGAACCGTCGCAGCAGCGCAACATGTAGACCCAAGCGTCCATCACTGTCGATTCTGCGCCGCGAGCCCGGCTCCTGCGCGTCTCAGGATCGGACCTGCGAAGGCGCGCGCCGTGCCGCGCCGGGCAGAGGCGGCAGCTTCACCGGCGAGGCGTGCATCGTGCGCAGGCGCACGTCTTTCCAAGAGAGCCCCTCGCCGACGAGGGCAGGCATGCCCATGATGACGGCGGTCGCGACCTCGACGGCCTGTAGGACGATCCCGTAGGCGAGCGCGTCCGCTGTGGGCACGTGATATGCGCCCGCCAAGACCGCGACGCACGCTGCTTGGAAGACGCCGACGTTGGCGGGGGTGGCGGGAATGACGGCGGTGACGTTGACGGCGAAGAGGACTGCCGCGGCAGCACCGAGGCCAGCCTTGCCATCAAGACCGAGGGCCATCAGCAAGAGCCAGCAGGACATCCACTGCAAGCCCCAGGCCGAGAGCTGCAGAAGCGTTGCCACAGATGCCTGGCGGGGGTGGCGAAAGACGCGCAGCCCCGCGCGGACGCGGACGAGCGCGGTGCGTAGGTTCGCGAGCAGGCGCGCCAGCCGCCGCGAGCGCGAGACGGCCGCGGCGGGCACCAGCACGGGAGCCAACAGGAGCGCGACCAAGACGCCAATCGGCGCGAGCGCGACAGCGAGCAGCGCGCTGGTGTGGTTGCCGGCGAAGCTAACGCTCGACAAGGTAACGCCACCAAGGATCGCCAAGGCGAGCAGGTTGAGCATGGTCTGAGAGACCATCGTGCCGAGCACCACCGGCAAGGTCTCGCCTGCGCGACCGATGCGACGCGCCACGATCAGAGCACGCGAGGGCTCGCCGAGACGGGCGGGCAAAGTGGCAGACATGAGGACACCGATGAACGTCCCTTGCAAGGCATCTCTGCGTCGTGCCTTGCGCCACGTGGGCGCCGCCTCGAGGATCGCGTGCCAGGCGATGCCGCGCACGAACATCGAGGCGCACATCACCCCCACCCCAGCCGCGACAAGACCGGGACTGGATGCGACCAGGCTTGCGGCGACATTCGTGACGCCGATCTTCTGCAGGGCGAGATAGGCGAGTAGGACGCCGACGAGCGAGCTGGCAAGCAGGGCCACGCGCGAGAGCACGCGCACCGCCCGCCGCCTCACGCGCGGCGCCGACTCCAAGGTTGGCAGTCGGTGTGCCCGCACGCGCGGACGCAGGTCGGCCGGGGCGAGGCCGTGACGCACGGCAATGCGGGCCATCCGCGTCGCGGGCTGCCCAACCGCGATCGCCTGCTCGTAGACGTCGGCGATCTCCTCCGCCACATGCGACCAGGAGAAGCGCTCGGCCCGCTCGCGCGCAGCGGTGGCCATCGCGAGACGACGCACGGGATCTAGCGCCAGGGCGCGCAGAGCCTCCGCCAAGGCAAGCGCGTCGCCCGGCGCCGCCAGCACCCCGTCGACTCCGTCGCGCACTACATCGCGGTAACCGGGAATATCGGAGGCCACGACCGGCGTGGAGGCCGCGAACGCCTCGGTGAGGACCATGCCGAAGCTCTCACCGCGCAATGACGGCGCGCACAGGACCTCGGCCTGCGCCAGCTCAGCCTGCTTGCGCTCCTCGGAGACCTTCCCGAGCGCACGCACGCCGCGATCGTCGAGCAGCATCGGAGCGATCTCCTCGGGGCCGGCTCCAACGAGCGTGAGCGTGGCGGGGACGTGCTCGCGCAGTGCCTCGAACGCACGCAGGAGCACCGGCAGGCCCTTGCGCTCCACGGCTTGGCCGATGAACAGGATGCGCAGCGGCTCCTCCCCTTTCGCCGCCTCCGCGGGCACTGCGGGGCCCACGCGCACCCCATTGGGCACTATCCGGTAGTGCCCGCCATAGAAGCGCTTGGCCGTCCAGGCCGCCGCCTCGGACACGGCGATGCGCGCGTGCAGACGGTTCATGCGCCGCCGCCCCCCCATCGCCACGGCGCCGATCCCGTTGGAGATGGGGTTCTCCGAGTAGGTGTGGAACGTGCCGACTAGCGGGAGCTCCCCCGAGGACATCAGGGCGTCGAAGCCGATCAAGGGCACGATCGGCTCGTGGATGTGGGCCACGTCGTAGCCGCCCGTGCGCAGGGCGTGGCGAATGGCGAAGACCGAGTGTGGCGTGCCCGTCAGGTTGGAGACGGCTCCGTTGGCGGGGATCCCGATCGTGCGCCCGAGTGGCACGAAGTTCGGCGGCGGCTCGACCCGCTGCGGGCGGGCGCCTCTATGCAAACGCGCCGAGAGCCCGTCGTCGGGGTCATACGGCGCGAGGATGTCGGGTTGGTGACCTTGGGCCGTCAGCTCAGCCGACAGCGCCTCGATGTGGCGCGTCACGCCGCCGGGATAGGTCCAGGAATACGGCGAAACCAGAGCAATCCGCACGGATGAACTCTATCGGGCCAGAAGACGGTGCCTATGCGCCGCCGAGGACGGCAGCCCCTGCTCGGCCGGGAGGCGGACCGCTAGCTCCTTGCGCACGGCGGGGAATCAGCGCAAGCCCACGCCGGCTCCCCGGGCGCCAGAGGAACGGCGCCGGGGAGCGTGACGTCTACTTTCCGGCCTTGGTGCGCCCGCTGGCTTTGCGCTTCTTCTTGGGCTTGGCCTTGCTGCAGCCCGTGACGCCGATCGGCGTGTTCTGGTGGATCACCGCGCCGTTCTGAGCAGTGAACGCCGTGGGCATCTCCAGCGACGCCGGCGCGGTCTCCTTGACCTTGCGGGTCACTTTCTTCTTGTGGCCATTGACATTGACCGTCAGCTTGCGCTTGACGAGAATCGTTCTGGTAGTGCTGCAAAGGTTCCCGTTTGCCGCTAGTGCCGAATACGGTCCTTGCGGTAGCGTCAGTTCGAATGTGCCCACGGGCACGTCCGGGATCGTGCGGAACGTCGAGCTGGTGATCCCGGCTTCGTTGATGAACGTTTCCGAGTGCAGGTCAACGGTCACGCCGTAGCCCTGCAAGACGATGATCAGTTCGGGGAACTTGGCGCCGCCGTGGGACACGAAGTACGCCGGTCCACTCAAGGGGACGGGTACCAGCGGCGTCGTTGCCGTCGCTGTGCCGATCTTCGAGGCGGCTGGACACGCTGCAGGATTCGCGACGAACACACTGTCGACGCACGCCTTCTGAAGCGTCGTGAGCCGGGATGGCAACCGCTTGGGCAGATCAACCTTGACCGACCCGATGTTGGCCTGGCTCCCAAACGGGGCTTTCGGGTAGACCAGCTTGACGTGCAAGCTCGCGCCATTCGCTCTGGATGTCTTGCCCGACGTGGAGACGCTGAACTGTGGTTTGAAGCCCAACGTCGCGCAGTTGGTGACCTGGAACTGCTCCGACAATGCCGCAGAGCCCCCTTCGGCGCTGCTGAGACTGCCTGTGATCGCCATCGGGTCGCAATTGGTCGGATTGAAGGTGAACCCGAGACGGTTGATTGTCACATTCACGTGCTGGATCTCGAGCGGAATGCCATCGATCGTCGTGGGTATCCCATAGGAACCCGCATCGTCGCTTGTCACCGTGAGCGCAGCCGTGACCGGGTCAACTTCGATCTTGGCGCGTACGACTATGCAGTCGCACGGTGTGTGCTTCTCCAGGTCAAACGGTCCCGCCTTGGCCGGATTGACGATCGATAGCCCAAACGGGGCGCCCTTGTAGGGCCCAGTCAGATACACCCGTCCACCCCTCACGCTGAATGGGTCGCCACCCAGACCCACGCTGACGATCGTTTCCCCGATCAGGCTGCGTGAGCCGCACAGACCCTCATCCGCCTGGGGTTCCTGGCAGAGTTCGACTCCTGTCAACAACCCGGACAGACCAGCCGGCATGTGCAGGCTGATCGCCTGCAAGCTCTGCTGGCCGTCTTCGCGGCTCATCGTCATCGTAAACGGCGACAAACCGCCTGCCTGAATGCTTGTGGTGCCTGCCGTCAAGGACGGGCTGAATGGCAGCGCGGCACCTGGACAGGGACCACCGTTTGGCCCGGTCTTCACTTCAAAGCTCGAGCTGCTGCGCACCGCTTCGTTGCCCGACCACGGAGCGAACGACGCCTGTGTCGTGTACACACCACAATGAGCCGGGGTCCCGAGCGGGGCGCGTTCACCACCGAAGAAATGCAGTTCGGCATCTTCGAAGGGCAACTCCGGGTTGTCCTTGAACGTCGTTGTGATCTGGCCAGTCTGCTGGTTCAGCGACACCTCGCCGGGAAGCTTTACGAGCACACCGTCGATCGGGTCTTCAGCGACTATGTACATCGCGACGAGCGAGCCGAAGGGGTTTTCTTCCTGGGTCGCCAGATACACAGCGCCTTCCAGTGGATTGGGTAGCAGCGGAGTCTTGATCTTCACCGTTCCGATCTTCGACGCGTCAGGGCAGAACGGCTGGACCAGACTCGACGTGAAGTGCAGTTCGTCGGGAGGGTTGCTTTCGCCCGGGAGGTAGCCCACCTGCGAATCGGAGCATGCTTCGAGGCCACCGCCGCCGGCCGGGTTGAGCGCCACACCTTCGGGCAGTGTCACCGTGATGTCCTTCACGCTCGAGCTCGCCAGTCCCAGGGGATTTTCGCTGACTTCCTGGGGAACGTGCACGTCCACCTTCAAGCCGCTCGGGCTGCTGCCCTCCTGCACGTCGGGCGAGGCTTCGATCGACGAGCGGAATGGCAGTTGATTGCAGCCCTCGATCCCCACCGCACGCCCAGAGCTGTCGGCCAGAGAGTACGAGTTGGCGGGGATCGGCAGACCCCCTGGGTCCACTTTCGTCGGCCACGAGTCGCCTTCCAGGGTCGCCAACCATGGCTTTGCGCACGAGGTCGGCAGCGTCAGGAACGGCGGCGGATTGACCACTTCGGAGTGCGAGCACGACCCGAGACCTGCTTGGTCAAACCTGGCGTAGAAGCAACCCCAGCCGCGTGCGGAGTCGTGACTGGCCGCCTCGGGCACGCCCCAGAAGGTCACGGTCTCCGACTGGAAGTTCGCAAGCTGGGTGATGTTGCCCACGCTCGCCGTCACACCGTAGTCGGAGCCGGTGCGCACAGAGGTTTTGATCTCGACGGGAACTCCGACGAACTCGAAGCCGAAGCGCGCCGGTTCGCCGTGAGCGGGAACGAGGTTGAACAGCGGAACGGAGACGGTCTGCTCGCCGCCATATTTCGGTTCGTCAAACGAGAACGTCGCCACCCCGATCGCCGTGTCCGTCGGGCACAGATCCGCTAGACCCCCCCGGAGTGTCACGAAGTCCTTTTCCGAGCACTGCGGCAGCGGAGTCGGGTTGCCCACGAACCCCGTCGGCAGGTTGAAGCGCAGATCCTTGGTCAACGCCGGTGGCGTCAGCGGATCGGCGTTCTGGTTGGTCGCGAGCGAGACCGTGAGCTGAAACGGATGCGAGCCCGCCTGCGCGTCGACAGCACCGCCCTCTGCTTCGGGCACCATCGAGAAATATTCTATGCCGAAAGCCGGGGACGCCGCTCCTGTGGGCAACGGCTGTTTGAGACTGGCCACAGGAGCCGCCCCGCCGCTCACTTCCGCGCTGTTTTCGCCACTCGGGGCCGAGCCGGCTTCGACCTTCACCGCAATACCGAGTTCGAGATCCTCGTAAGGTTCCAAGTCGGCGTGAAGGCCTTGATAATATTCTTCATAGGTGCACTTGATTTCGCGCGGCGAAGGTTCGCTACACGCATGGAAGGAGCCCAGCGCTTCCTGAGGACCGAGGCCGGAGCCGAAAAAGCGTCCTTCTTCTTCGGCTCCCATGTTGCTGGCGTTCAGCTTGAAGCTGACCTTTGGTTCCGGTTCTCCGGGTTTGACTTCCACCTGCTGGACGGCGACCCCCGCAGGAAGCCTGTCGATGACAGTGATCGGTCCAGACGTAGTTCCGTCACCCACGTTCAACGCCTGTAGCAGGATGGTGCCTTCTCCCCCGCCCGGCAGCGTCGAAGGTCTGCTATTCGAGCTCAGGTGCCACCAGGGTGACTCTGCAAACGCGCCAGGCGCCCCCATCGCGAGCACACCGAGCAGTGCAGCGAAGCCCGCAGCAAACGGGATCATTACTCGTCGCATTACTTCCCCCTCCTATTGCGGCTCGCCCTCGTGGCGGTCCTCGACTTGCTTCTGTGTGTTCTCGCCTTCTTTTTCTTCTTGCCCTTCTTGACGCATTTCCCGTGGCTCAGCGTCTTGCCCTTGGCGCATTTGATCGCTCGCTTTGCGACCGTGGAATGGAGGGGCGCGCTTGGCAGGTTCCCCGCGCCGCTGAACGTCTCGCTCGAGGGAGCGCCGTAGATCGCCGGCTGGGGCGGAGAAGCTGCTCTGCACGACTCCGCCGTGGTGCACGCAGGCGGCACCGGCCCCGCTGCCGGGGGGCAAGGGGACGCGGACGAGCAGGTGTGGGCGTCATAGATGTCCATCGCGCCATCCACGTCCGCGCCTGAGAGCTTCGCCGCGGTCATGAAGAACACGTCTTCGCCTTCTTCGCTGCCCTGACCCTTGCCGCTTGCGTCCAGGAAAGCCGATTCTTCACTCGAGGTGCCCGAGGAGATCAGGCCGATACAGCCTTCCACCGGGCCCCCCACCACTTCACCTACGTAGATCTGAGTGCCGGTAGCGGTTGAATTCGTGCAACTGCCGACGCCGGCAGGCTCGAACTCGTACACGTCCTCCCTGCCGTTGGCGTCCTGCGGCACGAGGTCGACAGGACTGTTGAAGAACAGGCGGCCGTTGTCATCCAGATAGCGCGGCTGATAGAGAACCTGGCTGCCCGCCGAGATGTAGCCGAGAATCGAGCCCGCCAACCAATGTCCCTGCCACAGTTTCTGGTTATCGACGAGCGGACTGGTGAAGACTTCCTGTTCCCCTTTTGCGTCGTGTTCGACCTCTTCGTGATCCAGCATTCCGGCTGGCCGCGCGCCCGTCGGGTTGCAGGACGCGCATGCCAGGCGCCCAGAGGCGGCGTTGTACTCATAGACCTCCTCGTCGGGAACGCCGCTCAGCGCGTCGCGATTGTCATATCCGGTGAGGCTTCGCGCCGACATGAACGCGAGATAGCGTCCGCTCGCGGAGACCCTCGCACTGAGTCGATCAAGCTCATTGTGGAAGTTGCCGGCTTCCCACGCGAGAGCGTCCAGCTCGGAGAGCGCGGCGATCAGCTTCGTTTCGCCGGTCACCGTATCGGTCACGTAGAGATTGCACGTGACCGTAGGAGACGGTTCGAATGCGGGCTCGCACCCTCCGGCTTTCGCGCCGGCAGCGAGAACGCCATCGGCGACGAAGTAGACGTCGCGACCGTCTTCGCCGGCACCAACCAGCGTGCCCTGTACGTTCGCCGATTCGCCGGCGTTGCGATCGACGGTCAGGTCCTTCAACCGGCAGGTCGGCCGGTCCGCCGCTTCGCCGATTTCGCACATGTAGAGATCGGCTGTTTGTGGAAAGCCGTTCTGGCTGGTGGCGTCGACGGTCAGCTTGGCGGTATCGGTGAAGAACACCTTTGAGCCGTCGCTGCTCGCGTCCTGAAAGTCGGCTTCGCCTCCGCCGCCTTGGGCGCCTGCTTCGGGCGTGTCCAATTGCAGAGTCTTGCCCTTTTCGACGTCACGCATATACAGATGGCGTTCCGAGCCACTGGGTGTGGTTGAGAAGAAAACGCGCCGACCGTCGGCCGAGAAGGCGTGCCTAACGGCCGGCGTTGTTCCACTCTCGAAGAGACCAACCTCGGCGCCTCCTTCGGAGGCTGCCGATTCTTCCCCAGGCAGCAGACTGACGGGCTGCAGCGGCGCGCCCTGACGCCACTCATAGATCGCAGTGCTACCGCCCGTTGCAAAGCCCGCCACCAGCGATTGCGTGGAAGTCAGCAGCACGTGGCTGAAGTCGGCAGTCGCGCTCACGAACTTCACGCCACCCGTGGACGACTGGCCTCCTCCATAGGCGCCCTGCGGGCCGAACTTCGTGCCCGGCGGCACGTCCGCGTGTTCGGCGACACTGGGCGAGCAGGGTTCGCCCACCGGCGGACAGCCGGTGATCAGCGGGAGGTATTCGCCGTTGGGCTCGCGCACATATGGCGACCATTCCGAGGTGGCGCTCGAAAGCGGGGTGTCGCCTTCCGGTTCGACCAGGGCGCGCGAGAGGTCCGGCGAGAAGAAGCTGTACTCGGAGAGAACGTTCACCCCTGCCACGGATTCGTTGGGGGTGGAGATGTCTTGGGTACTCCAGCCGCCCGGCGCGCGTGTGGCCAACAATTGCTGGTAGGAGAACGTACGGTTGCCGGCGGGGTTGGCGTCGATCGGCGCCTTGGCAATATAGGTGAGCCCGCTGCCGTCTTCGGCCGCCTGGACCAGGCCGCCTTCGGTTTTGAGGCCGATGCCAAACGCTTCGAGCCGCACGCCTTCCTTCTGCGGCGGGGAGACCATTTCCCAGGAGCGGCCGTCGGGTTGTCTGACTTCGGTGGCCGCAGCTTGGGTGGTGAACGTCTCGTCCTGTCCTTCGGAGACGCCCGCCGCATTGTGCGCGACCACGCGGTAGTGATAGATGGCGTCCGGCGCAAGACCCTCCAGCAGCGCGCTCACGGAGACCGTGCCGCCGCCTGCCCCGGCGGAACCGTCGGGGACCGGGATGCTCGCTTCGTATTCACTCGTGCGGCCATATTCGAAGCGATATTCGGTCAAACGACTGTGGCCGTTCAATTCGGCTTCAAGCGTCGCGGCTGTCGAGCTGACCTGCGAGACAGACTCGGCTTCGATCGACACCGGCGGCAGGGTGGTAAACGTCTCGTCTTCTCCGTCTGCTGTGCAAATGTGACCAGGGTGTTCGATCGGTTCGCATTCACTGGAGGCGAGCACCCGGAAGTGGTAGGTGGTACGTGGCTTGAGTCCGCTCAACTGGGCGCTCGCCGTCTGGTCTTCGAAGGGCCCGCCGCTCAAGACCTGTGGCGTGGTGGTCGCACCGTACGCTTCGGTTTCGCCATACTCGAAATGGACGGTGGTTTCGGCGCCCTCCGGATCGAGCCGCGCGTTTAGCGTCGCCTCGGTTGGCAGAATTTCGCTGACCGACTCGCCGCCGGCCCGGACCTCGGGGCCTGGAGCCGGTAGTGCTGTCGCCCGCACCGACGCTTGGTAGAGCAGGTACAAGGCTTTGGCGGTCGCGCTGAAGTCCATGCCTCCTAGGCTTTCTTCGGCGGCCCCTTCGACGGCGAAGTTCGAGACCTGGGCACCTGCCGATGTGTACTCAGACACGTGCCCTTCGTTCGCGTACGGATTTGTGATGAACAGTTCCCCGGAAGGGCCGAGCGCAATTGTGGTGTAATAGCCTGACGGCGCCGAGGGATCGCGCGGTGTGCCGAGTTCAGTACCGGCGCTGTTGTACTTGCGCACGCCTGTCGCTGGTTCGCTGTCGACATAGATGTCTTCCGCAGCGTCGACGGCCAGCCCCTCGATGTAATGGTCGTCGGGAAGCGTTATCGTGGCCGCGTAGACGCCGCCTTCGCTGAACTCCTGGATACGTTCGATGTCGCCGACGTACACACTGCCGGTTGGACCCACCGCTAGAGCTCTCGGGGAGAGCCGCTCAAAGGCCCCCGAAACTGGTTTGCCTTCTTCGACTTCCACGCCCGCTTGGCATTCTTCACCGGCGAGGCACACGTCGCCTTTCGTCGCCTTGTTCACTTCGCCGCCGAACGCCAGCACGAATTCACCGTCGGGCTTGAACTTCTCGATGCGCTCATTGCGCAGATCCTCGACATACACATCCCCTTGCGAGAGCCCCAGTGAGTTGTCAACCACCACACCGTCGACCGAGAAGGATGCGAACTGGCCCGCCCCCGCACCTTCGACGCCGGCTCGGCAGGTCGTTGTCGGCGGAGCGGCTTCGGGTCCGCACGTCTGCGCTTCGGAGGCGCCGGTGGCCACAGCCCAGCCCCAGGCGAGCAGGAATTCGCCGTGTGGACCGAACTTGTCCACACGATTGTTTCTCGTGTCGGCTATATAGACATCGCCGCTGCCCTGATCGATCGCGATCCCGTTGGGCCCGGCGAACTGGCCGACACCTTCGCCTTCGCTGCCGAACTGTGCCAGCAGCGCGGCCCTCGCGGGAGCCGCGCCCGGGCCCAGAGAAGCCATGCAAGCGAGCAGCAGACAGACCGAGGCAGCGGCGAGCATGCCACCCTGCCACACCAGACTTTTTGACAGCGGACGGCGAACCCTCATCTCGTCTCCCTCGTGTTTGGAACAGCGTCTTGTGTGTGCGCGCCGATGGCTTGCACGATCCGTTGCCCGTTGGTTGTCAATGACCAGGCGTTCGGACCTCCCTGTCCGACGCCGTCGACGGCGTTCTCGACCAAGCCGATCTGCTCGAGGCGGCCGAGCAGCTTCGATATTTGCCCCTGGTCTGAAACTCCGGCCCGCTCCCCGACCAGTCGGTTGGACGCATTGGGATGCTCTGCAATCGCCAGCAGCGCACGCACTGTTCGATAGGTCAAGCGCATGCCCGCTTCTTTGAAGGGGTCTGACAACAACGAGCCGTCCCGCTCCACGGCCAGGGGCGTGGACGCCGGTAGCGGCCGCGCGAGCTCGCGCCGCGCCGCCGCGGGACCGAGGTAGGGAAGCACGATCATGCTCATCAATTGGTTGGTCAACCCGATCAGCGGCTCACCGTCGCGTGCCCCTCCGATATGCACCATTTGCGTCCGCTCGGGTGCGGCCAAGCGCGCTTGGATCACAGCGAGCGCACCTCCGAGCACGCCCTCCGCCGTTAGAGGAGAGTCGGTTCCGCTGGCCTCTGCGCGACCTTCGTCCAATGCACTGGCGACGCGGGCGAGCGCCTCGGCACGAGATTGCAAAGCACGTGGCCCGGAGAGCCGCTCGATGATCAGCACACGCGCCACGGCCGGCTCCTCGTCCAAGAAGGACAGCAGCGCAACCAAGCCCGCCCTGATCCGCTCTCGCCAAGTTCTCTCAGACCGATAGGCGCTGAGCACACGTTCAGATGCGTAGGAGAGCGCCTGCTCAAAGGCTGCGCGGAAACAATCGTCGCGGCCGGTGAAGTGCTGGTAGAACGTGCGACGGGACACGCCGGAGCGCTCGACGACGTGCGCGACGCTCACAGCACTCACTCCCCTGTTGGCGAGCTCGAGCATCGCGGCGATGATCCGCGCGCGCTGAAGTTCGTCCAATCTGTCGCGCCGAGGGCCGCGATGGGTCCGCGCCACCCCGCGCTTGGTGCGTGCAGGCCGCGGTGCTTGCCGCGCATCTACGATCACAGTTCCCTCCGAGCACGAGCGGACCCCTGAACGCCTGAAAGGGAGATGGCGTCCAGGGGCAATCCGCCCGCAGACAGTGGAACGGAGGCCGGGTCGTTGGCGACCATCCCACGCGGGTACGACACCGAACGCGCGCTGCACGCGCACGAATAAGAACGAGAAAAGCCCCCTCCCCCACGGGAGAAGGCTGCTTGCGCAGCTAGACCGCGGCGACCAGCGCTAGCGCTTGAAAGACGACCGCGCCAGAGAGAGAGAGAGAGAGAGAGACGCGTCAGCGACGCTGACGCGTCCTATAAAGGACCCGCCATGGACGCACGACCTCTCAACCGCGTTGTTACTCAAACAAATCACGCGAACTCCATCTCCCCACTCTATTTTGACCCGGTCCCTCTCCACGGCACCGTCCAAAGCGCTTGCAAATCGACCACGAGGACCGACCCAAACCAGACTTGTCTTCTTTGTCAGCCACCCGAGCCGGGCGGCTAGATATAAGCACCATATACGATCGCAAGCCTAGTTGTCAATAGGGGAGGGCGAATGTTCGTTAGACCTGAGGTCCCGACGTAGATCGCTCTTCGTGCCGCAGAAGATCCACCCACAAGTCGGAATGGCGCACCCTAGCCGTCACCGCTTCCAAGAGCATGCAACACACTGTGCCCATGTTCGGTGATGCGCCAGGCGTTGGACTCTCCCCTTGCCTGTCCTTCACCGTGATTCTCAATCAGGCCAGCTTTCTCCAAGCGTCGCAGCAGCTTCGACATCTGACCCTGATCGGCGACGTCAGCGTTCTCGCCGATCTCACGGTTGCTGGCATCTGGTCGCGTGGCGATCGTGTCGAGTACCCGCACCGTGCGGAACGTGACGCGGATAGGAAGGCCCCTAAACGGATCGGAGGACGCATGGATATCTCCGCTTGAGCCCTCCGGAGTCGCGTGGAGAATGGGAACAGGCTGCTCCAACTCCTTGCGGGCCGCTGCCGGCCCCAGGTAGGGCAAGACGATCATGCTCATCAAGGGATTGACCAGATCGAGGAGGGTTCCACGATCCTGGCCCACCAGGCGCGTGTGTATCACAGAGACAGCTCCCCCGACCAGACTCTCCGCGGTCAACGGCGGAGGATCGGCGCCTTTCGCTTTCGCCCGCCCTTCGTCGACAGCGGCAGCAAGCGTCTCAACGATGGCCCGCCGACGCTCCAACGCCTCGGGTCCACCCTTGAGCGTCTCAACCAGACAGAGTCGCGCAATATTGGACTCGACTTCGAAGAAGCCCAGCAGCGCCACGAGCGAGGCACGCAGGCGAACTCGCCAGTTCGTTGCTCGTGCCCCAGGGTTCTTCCCCGGAACGGGCACCTGGGACTCGATGGCTGACACGACGTGGGCACCGACTCGATCGATCGCCAACTCGAAGGCAGCGATGAAACAGTCTTCGCGATCGTCGAACAGGTCGTAGAACGTCCGCCGGGAGACTCCAGCCCGTTTGCAGATCCGCGCGACGGTGGCGCCTTCGTAACCGTGGGCATCGAGCACTTCAACCATCGCAGACAACAACCGGCGACGCTGCATCTCGATCACCTGGGCTCCCTGGCGAGCCCTGCCGTTCGCTTCACCGTGAAGTACGCGTGCCTTTCCCGATCCACGCTCTGCGCGTTCGTCGATGGTAGCCACGCCCATCGCTCCTATTTCCTCTTGTTGGCTTTGCCGTGACGAGCGGAATGTTTCGTTTGGGTGTGCCCCTTGTGCTTTGCCTTGGCGCATCCGGTGACGGCAATCGGTGTCGACTGTTTGATCGTGGCCCCGTCCTGCGCGGTGAATGCGGTCGGCATCTTTAGCTTGCTCCTGCACAGGTTCCCGTTCGCCGCCAACGCCGAGTAGGGACCCTGGGGCAGGTTCAACTCAAACTGATAGATGGGAACGTCTGGCACTTGACGAAATGTGCTGCTTGTGATTCCGGCCTTGTTGATGAATGTTTCGCCGTGCACGTAAATCGTGACGCCATAGCCCTGCAGAGCAAACACCAGTTCTGGGAACTTCGCGCCACCATATGAAACGAAGTAGGCCGGCCCTGTCAGCGTGACCGGCAGTACGGGCGTGATCGCCGATGCGGTGCCGACCCTCGAATCGGCTGGACAGTCCGCAGGGTTCGCTTCGAACACCTGCGAAGTGCACGCCTTCTGCAAAGTCGTGAGCCTCGACGGCAATTGCTTGGGCAGGTCCACCTTCACACTCTTCAGGTTCGACTGGCTACTCGCCTGGTTTGCCCCCAAAGGTCCTCTGGGATAGATGATCTTCGCGTCCAGGCTCGCCCCGTTCTTGCGCGATGTCTTGCCAGATGTCGAGACCTTGAAGTTCGGTTTGAACGAAAGCGCTCGACAAGAGCCCATCTGGAAATGACTCCCTATGGGCACGCTTGCTCCCTGCGCGCTATACGCGGTCCCCGAGAAGCTCATCGGACTGCAATTTGTCGGGTTGAACATGAACCCCGGTCTATCGATCACCGCGTCGATCGTCCTCAGGTCTGTGGGGACGCCGTCGATTATTTGTGGGAACGGGTCGGTCGTCACCGTGATCTGAGCCGTGAGCGGGTCGACTTCGATCTTTGCCCTCACGATCTGTGTCTGCAAGGTAAACGGCCCGACCACGACGGGCACCACAATCGATAGGCCATATGGGGCTCCCTTGTAGGCCCCCGTCAAATAGATCGCGGCCGGTGGCTGACCGGGTTGCGGAACCACGAGCGGATACGGTCCGGGACCAGACGCCACCACGGTGTGCCCAATCTGCGAAGCGGAGGAACATGCCCCGTCTTGTGCTTGCGGTTCCGGGCAGAGGGGAACCTGGCTAATCATCCCCAACAACCCCTCCGGAACCTTGAACTGCAATCGTTCGATCCGCTGCTGATCGTCAGGCGCCTGCAGGAGCAGCGAGAAGTCAGTGAACCCACCCGCCTGATCGGTCGTGGACCCTGCGATCAACGACGGACTGAATGGCAGAGGAGAGGGCGGGCAAGGGGCTCCGTTGGTGCCGCTCGTGATCGCGAAACTGTTTTCGGAGAGAAAGTCCGCAATGAACGGGCTGCTCCACGAAGCGAAATCGGCCGTCGCCGTGTACGTCCCACATGAAACAGGCGTCGTCAGAGCAGCCTGCGCACCCCCGCTGAAGGAAAGCTTGAAGTTCGTGAACGGAAGCGCCGGCGTACCCTCGAATGTGGTCGTCAGCTGGCCCGTCGATTCGTCCAGATGCACGTCGCCGACGAGCTTGACGTTCACGCCTTCCGCCGATAGCGCCACCAGTAGCTTCAGGTTCGGCGGATTGGACTGCAGCACGTAGACGTTCCCTTCCATACGCTGCGCCAATAGTGGCGTTTCGAGCGAGACCGTTCCGACCTTGGACGCGGAAGGACACGACGGTGGGCCGTTGTCTTCCTTGCTTTCTGCACGTTCCGCTTCTGTCGTCGAGCCATCCTGGTAGGACTGACATGCCTGTAGGCCCGCAGCCTGCCCCGGGTTGATCGCCATCCCGGCCGGCAGCACGACCTTGGTGTTCTGCAGATCTGAGGTCGATAGCCCTCCGATCTGCTGAAGGCCGCCGACGGGCGGCTTTACTTCCACGCTCAATCCGGCGGGCGTATCCGCGTAGGACGTGTCAGGCGCGAGCGTCAAGTCCGGATTGAAGTTCAAACGTTCACACCCCGTGAAGCCGACCGGATCGTCTTGGTTGTCGTGCGAAAGCACGCTGTATTCGGAATAATTGCTCGGAAACTGCCACGTATCGGCACGTATTTTGAAAGTCTGCGGTCCCGTGCACGACGTCGGCAGCGTCAAAAATGGCTTCGGAGTGGCCACGGAAGTGGACCGTGGAGCGCAGCTTGCGTTGGTGCTGACTTCTGGATTCCTGCCTTCGCATCCTCCCGGATTGCCGTTACCGCGCCAATCGTCGTGACTTGGGTCAGCCGGGTAGCCCCACAACGTCAGATAGGAGCCTTCGACCTGTCTCTGCGGGATGTTTTCCACGTGAGTCGTGATGCCGTAATCGCTGCCAGAGCGCACACCCGAATCCAGGAATGTGTTGTAGCTCTGGAAATCGAAGCCAAACTCCGCCGGCCTGCCAGCCGGGGGAATCATGTTATAGACTTCGAACTCGAAATCCGCCCCACCCGTAAAGACCGTAATAACACCGATCTGAGAGGCCACAGGACACGATTCGGTGTTCAGCTCTAGACGCGTGCACTGCGGCACAGCCCGCGGATCGGCCACAAGGCCCGGCGGGAGTCTTGCTTCGATCGAATTGACGTTTCCACCCACGCCCTGTTCTATATCCGCTTCTCCGCGTCCACTGTGCAGGAATTCTTCTTCGGTCTCGTATTTTTCCGAGGCGGCCCTCCCATGGGTGCGCGCCGTCGCGAGGTTGAACGCAAACGTCGCCGCGTACGGATGCGATCCGGCCTGCGAGTCGATTGTGCCGTCTTCGTTGCTGAACCACACATCCCAGTCGGTGAATCCGAAGGCGGCCGGGGTCGAGCTTATGGTGATCGGGTGCGAAGTGCGTGCAGGCGTAGAGGCGCCTCCGCCGGAAACGGTGACCACATTGGGAAAGGTACCGTGAAAGCCCGGTTCGACGCTCACCAAGATGGCGATGAACATTGGGTTGCCGGCACCACCGCCGCCTTTGGCAAGCGGGAAGGTGGGACTCCCAGGTTCACCTGTGCACGTGATGACTTTCGTACCCTGACATTCCCATGCATCCCGTCCCGTGCCGGGCGTGTAGAGGCCGTGGCCCAGACCAACATTCTGACCGAGTTCCAAACCGAAGCCCATTTCCTCTTGCCCGGCGCTGAGAGCCGTCAACCCCGGTGGCAGGGTGTCTGTAACGGTAAGCTTGCCGTTTGGCGTGCCGGCGCCCGTGTTGAACACAGCGATTTCCACGAGACCCTTCTCGCCGGGCGGCAAGTTGCTCGGGCGAGTGTTGCTGATCGCCTCCCACCCCGGCGCCGGCGCGGCCGACGCGCCCACCGCAAGCAGTCCAAGCCCAGATAGGACCAGCAGCGCAACGCAGAACGCCAAAGACGCGCGATTATCGAGTCCTCGACAGGCCATCACTTGCTCCCCCTCTTCGAGCGATTACCGGACTTCCCAGCCCTCTTGGACTTGACCTTCCTCGTGCACTTGCCCTTCTTCTTCACATACCCTCTCTTGCACTTGCCCGTCTTTGGCTTTGACTTGGTCTTGCTTGGAGCTATCACGGGCGCTTCGAAGTTCCCAACGCCATTGAAGGTGACGCTGGAGGGAGTCGCGAAGATCGGCGGCGCAGGCGGCACACCTTGGCAGCCGGTGCCCGTGCAGGCAGGCGGCGTCACCGGCTTTGTCCCTACCCGTGCGTCGTAGATCACAGTGTTATCGCTTTGATCTTCAGAGAGCAGCTGCGCGCGGGTGGCGAAGAACACATTGTCACCGCTTGCGCTCGCGTCTAGGAAGATCGATTCCTGGCCGACCGCGCCCACCGAGAGAAGATGTAGGCAACCTTCTCCCCGCTGACAGCCTCCGGTGCCTTCGCGCTCCCACTCATAGACCTCCGTCTTTCCACTGGTCTCCTGGGGAACGAGCGGCTCGGCGCTCTCGAAGAACACCTTGCTGGCGTCTGCGCTGATCCAGCGCGGCAGCTGCGCGTGACCTGTTGGAAGGGAGAGCATCCCACCGCCCGCTACGGGCAGCAGGCCGGTTGGGCTGCACGACGCGCAGTAAACCTTTCCGGCATTCGTCTCATATATGTATACCTCGCTAGTCCCATGGCTGTCGTAGCCGGTCAAATTCAACGACGACTCGAATACGAGACCGTGGCCACCGGGCGCAACCTCAGCCGTTGTGAAGACATCGGCGCCGGTCCCGCCGAACCCTTCCTCCCAAACGCTACGTTGCCAGTCGGCGTTATCGCCTTCTGCGAGTCTCACGATGAACTGAACAGAGCCTTCGTGAGACACATAGAGATTCTCATCGCCCGTCTGAGGCGCTTCGCCCTGACTGTCATGGAGCGTTTCTCCCGCCGGCCCCTTCAACGCACCCTTGCCGACGAAGTAAACATATGCACCGTCTTCGCTGGCACCGACCACCCCTTGCACTTCGCCACCGTGGGCCAGATCGCTTGTTTGTCCGTCGGTGAGGTCAAACGAATAGAGATCGCCCGCCTTCGTGAAGAAGGCCAGTGTGCCTTCGCTGTTCGCCGTCGCATATTCCCCGCCTTCTGCGACCAATGCCGTCTTCGCCTGGGGAGTGCCGTTGTCCTCGCGCACATACAGGTCGTGATTGTTGAGATCGGTCCAGAACATTCGTGATCCGTCCTTCGACACGACACGACTCTTGAACGTTTCGGCCGGGGAACCAAAGGCTGCGTTTGCAACGGGAATACCCTCCGGCGATATGTTGACCACATTCAATTGGCCGCCGCTTGAGTCATATAGATCGGCTTCTTCGGCACCGGGCGCCTCGGGTGTCAGCGCGGTGGGCATTTCAAATGCAATATGCGATCCATCCGCCGAGGCCCCGGCATACGCAGGTCCATTGCAGGTTTCTTCTGGATTCCTTGTTTTAGTGAAGAGCGCCTGGAAGCTGTCGTCGCCAGCCGTGTACGAATAGAACGTATTGCAATTGAGCGAGGCTTCGGACGTGATCGGTTGGTCGGGCGGCGAAGATGCCACGCCCACCGAGAGATCGCTCGAGAAACCTTGGTATGCGCCACTGTTTATCTTGAGACCAGTCGGTGAGATCACGCGCGAGTACCAAGCCCCTCCTGGACTGCGCGTTCCCAAGAACTGGTTTCCAAAACCATTCCCCGCGGCTCCATTTCCGCCTGGAGCAGGGTCAGCGATGTATGCCAACGTATTGCCGTTTTCGGAAGCCGCGACCATTCGATAAGTTTCCAGGGTTTCCCTTCCGGAGGCATTATTTGTCGGCGCATAGGCATCGCTGTCTTCGCCACTCCTCGTCACAAGTTCGTAGAAGCGAGCGTCTGGCAGGGCCGAGCTGGACGCCCCGGAACTGGCGAACGTCCTGAACACCACGGGTGCCCCGTAGGTCGTTCCGAGCGAGTTGGTGGCTGCGAACCGGAAGTGATATTCGGTATTTGGCTGCAGACCGCTCAGTTGCACGGTAACCGGCATGCTGGACTCCGCATTTCCGAGACCCGCGTCCGTCGTCGAGGAGCCGAATCCCGGTTCCGCGGCTGGGCCGTATTCCACGCGATAGGTGGTCATCAGACCGGCGGCTCCGATCTGAGCGCCCAGAGCGGCTTCGTCGGAGCCCACGCTCGACGAGGACTCACCCGCTATCTGTGGGGCGGTCGATGTGAAGAAAGTCTCGTCTTCGCCGATATTGGTGCCGTTCGCGTTTGTTGCGACGAGGCGAAAATGGTATTGCGTGTCAGGCTGCAGCCCGGACACTTCGGGGCCGACCGGTACGGCGCTCTCGCCTTCGCCTATTTGGGCGGTGCGCGCACATTCGGCAGTATTTGGGTATATGCCAGCTTCAGTTCCGTATTCGAACTTGCACGCGCTGACCTTCACCCCATCCGGATTGACCTCTCCGCCAAGCGTCAATGCTGTGCCATCCGCCTGCCTGCTGGAGGGATCGGTGGGAATCACACCTGGCAGTACAGTCGAGCTGAATACGTCGACCTCACCTTCCTTGCCGACGTATATCTGACCGGTCGCCGCGTCGACCGCGATACCAAACATTCCCCGCTGATAGCTTCCTTTCGGAAAGGGTCCTTTGGGCGTCCCTGTGATTTGCGGAGACAGGTAGTCGCCCGCGGGATCGAACACGTCTATGACACTAGGGGCGATTTCCTGCTGTTCTTCCGTGGACGTACCGACGAGCACATCGCCAGTGGCTTCGTCGACGGCCACAGTGACCAATACGCCGAACCCAACTGGAGTGTTAGCGCCACTCCAGGTTTGCAATAGTTTGCCTGTCAAATCGTACTTGTACACCAGTCCGGAGCTGTTACGCGCTGTCTCTGCAACGAACATGTCTTCGGTGAGACCGTCCACTGCAATCGAAACCCCACGGGAAGATTCGACCCCGCCGAGGGTCTTGACAAAGATCTGCCGTATATACGCACCGGAAGCGTTGAAGACATCTATAACGTTGTTGGCGGGGTCCGGCACATATACGTCGCCACTCACCTGATCGATGGCGGCGGCTGCTGGGCCTAGGCTGCCAAAGCTTTTCGCGGGGGTCCCTGCGCCATTGAACTGCGAGAGGTATTTCCCTTCTGAGTCGAAGACGTCAACTACGCCGTTGCCGCGGTCTGTGACATACACCTCGCCTGTCGCCTCATTCAGCGCCACGGCCACGGTACCGCTGAACGATCCGGAGGGTGTGTTCGATCCGTTCCACGTCGCCAAATGCACACCCAGGGGGTCGTACTCCTGGATATTGCCGCTACCTTCAATTGAATCCGCGACGAAGACGTCGCCGCTCACTTCGTTAACGGCGACGCTGCCCGCCTGTAGCCGTTCGAAGCCGGTCAGCTGGCGCTGATACGTCGCCTGCAGCGCGGCCACGGCCCCTGTGCTCAGACAGAAAAGGCCTCCAACCAGCACGCAGGCCCCGGTCGCTAGGGTGACGAGCAAGCGCCGGGCACGAACACTCAAGGACATATCCCCTCCCTCAAATTGGAGGGGGCCACCCCTCGACTGGAACTTGCGCCGAGGGGCGCACTGTAAGTACTGCGATGCCGGTCGGGATTGTCAGCGTTGAAATCGCGACCGGCCGATGGACCGCCCACCGCGCGTGAGAGTCCAAGCCGGGCACGCGGCCCGGCTGACCGCGGCGGAATGCCGCCGCTCTGCGGCCTAGCGGCTAGAAGCCGATTCGGCCAGAGAGAGAGAGAGAGAGAGAGACGCGTCAGCGACGCTGACGCGTCCTATTACGGACCCACCAGCAGCACACGGACTCCCAACAACGCTATTCCCCAAAGAAACCACGCGAAATACAACTCCCTCTCAGAAGCGACCCGGTCCCTCTCCCAAGGTCCCCGTCAAACGATTAGCTGCCGGCCACGAAGACCGACCCTTACCTGACCTTATGTTTACCCCCCGAACGGGGGGTTTGCCCCCACATGGGGGTCCCCCGAAGCGGGGGGACCTGACACCCACGACGGAGGCCAGACAAGAGCACCATACCCGACCCATGCCTCTTTGTCAAGGCTTTGTTCCTTATAGGTCAGTGGTTAGGAAGAAACGGATCTAGGTATCGGCTTCTGAGGACGGCGCCAGTGAAAGCCGCAACGGCGCATAACGAGCTATGGCGTGAAAATCGGTGTCTTCACACAGAAGCTCAGCCCCGTTGCGGATCGAGACCGCGGCGATCAAACAGTCGGTGAGCTTGCGTGGTGTCTCCCCGTGTCGGCGGCAGAGGCGGTAGAGCTCGGCGGCGTGCTCGTAGTCCGCCGGCCCATCGACCGCGAGGACGGTGCACCCGTAAAGCATGCGTCGCAGTCGATCACGCTCACCATCGTCACGCGCGCCGGCAAGGATCTCCATCACCACGACGTCTGTGCTCGCCAACTCGCTGTCATCTTCGAGCGCAGTACGCAGGCGCAAATGGACTGGACTGCCGGTGGATCGCAGGAACTCGACCCATGCGGAGCTATCGACGAGGATCACCGTGGCAGGATCTCATCGGTGGAGCGCATCTCCGCCAGGTCGCCCGCCCAGCCAGTGCCTTCCATGGCGAGCGCCTCCTTTCGACTCATCGGTTCCCCGACGAGCCTGCGCAAGGCGAGATCGACCGCCTCACGCTTGCTGCGCAGACGGTACAGGCGCATGGCGCGCATCACCAGTTCATCGTCTATCTCCAGGTTTGTCCTTGCCACATACACTATGATACACAGAAGTGTGTAAAATGGTGTAGAGGACCTCAACGAGAGCCGATCCACACGGCCATATACTCGGCTCTGCCCTGAACGGCCTCACTCATGCCCGACCGCCACTTCGTCAAGTACACCTTCCTCAAGCTCGACCCCGCCTGGCGCCGCTTGGACCACGACGCCCGCGCGGAGCACAAGCGCGAGTTCATGGCCGCCTGCGAGGACTTCGCCGACGGCCACCTTTTGCAGTCCTTCTCCCTGGTCGGCACCCGCGGCGACGCCGAGCTGCTGCTCATCTCCGAGGCCGAGAACCTCGACCGCATCCACGAGTTCCACGTGGTCCTCGCCCAGAGCGGCCTGATGAAGTGGGCCTCCCAGCCTTACTCCTTCCTTGGCATGCGCAAGAGCTCGGAATACTCCGAAGACGAGCGCGTCCAACCGCGTGGCTTCAAAGGCAAGTACGTGTTCGTCTACCCGTTCGTGAAGTCGCGCGAATGGTATGCCCTGCCCGCCGAGGAGCGCTGGCGCATCATGCAGGGGCACATCACGGTCGGCCGCGAATACCCGGGCGTGGACAACCACACCACTTACTCCTTCGGCCTGGACGACCAGGAGTTCGTGGTGGCGTTCGACACCGACGACGTGGGCACGTTCCTTGACTTGGTCCAACGCCTGCGCACGACCGAGGCCTCGCGCTTCACGGTCAGGGACACACCCAGCTTCACGTGCCTGGCCTGCTCGCTAGAGAGAGTGCTGAATGCGCTAGATGGCGAGCCGGTAGCCCTCGACGCCCCGCTCCAGGCGAGCTGATCGCAGTGGCGGCCTCTGCACGCGGCACCAAGCGCAGCGCGGGCAAAGCCAATACCAGCACAAGTCCCGTCGCCCCGACGTCGAACAAGCGTCGGCGTCCGGCGAAGCTGCGCGGAGCAGCGCTTCAGAGGGCGATGGCGCAGTTGGCCGGGGCAGACGCCACGCTCGCAGAGCTGATCGAGCGATACGGCACCCTCCCGCCCGAGCGCGAGGGACGACCCGATCACGACGACCACTACGGCGCGCTCCTGCGCTCCATAACCAACCAGCAGCTCTCGGTTGCGGCGGCCCGCACGATCTACAACCGGATGCTCGATCGCTTCGGTGGCCGTCCTCCGACACCCCAGGAGATCCTCGCCGATGACCCCGAAGACCTGCGTACGGTCGGCCTCTCCAGGCCGAAGATCGGCTATCTGCGCTCGCTGGCCGAGCATGTCCTCTCCGGCGAGCTGGAGCTCGAGCGACTGGACGAGCTGTCCGATGAGCGGGTGATCGAGGAGCTCATCGCCGTGAAGGGGCTCGGCGAGTGGACGGCGCACATGTTCCTGATGTTCCACCTGGAGCGGCCCGACGTGTTCGCCCCCGGCGACCTCGGTATCCGCCGCGCGATCGAACGCGCCTATTCGCTCGAAGAGCCCGACCGCGAGACGCTCGAACGGCTGGCCGAGCGCTGGTGCCCGCACCGCACGCTCGCCTGCCGATACCTATGGCGCTCGCTGGAGAACGAACCGATTTAGGCCCTAGAGGCTTCACAGGTCTATCAGGAAGCTCAGGGCGCGGGCGACACCGAACATCGCCTGCTCGTTGACGACGCCAAGCCTTGTTATCAGCCTCAGCTCCGACACGGACTTGATGTCTTCGCACTTCGCGTAGCTGACCTCATCCAGCCCCGACGCCTCGTCGTTATCGATCTCGATGTGAGACGGCAAGTCGCGGTGTGCGGTGGTCAGCGGAACGACGATCACGACGCCTGCCAGGCCATCATTGAGTGCGTCTGCGGACACCACCAGCGCAGGTCGCGTGCCCGACTGCTCGCGCCCGACCGACTCACCGAAGTCGATCAGCCAGATCTCGCCACGGCGGGCGCTCACGCCGCGCGGTCACGCAGTGCTGGATCTTCAGCTGAGCGTTCCGCTTCGATCTCCGCCCACGCCTTGGGATCGGCGCGGAGCGCGCCGTACCGCGCCGTCAGCTGATCGAAGAACAGACGACGCTCGAGCGCGTCTGCCGCATCGTCGAGCAGTTGACTCATCGGACGGCCGGTGGCCCGGGCCAGCGCGGCGAAGCGATCACGGGTCGGCTCGCTAACCCTCAGCGTCGTGCTCATAGCACCAGTCTACAGTATCGGCGCTCGATCAGGCTACACTATAGACGTTCAGACCGCGGAGACCTGCTCTTCCTCAGCCACCCTGAACGAAGAACCGCAGCCGCACGCAGCGACCACATTGGGGTTCTCGACCTTGAAGCCGGCGCCCTGGAGGCTTTCCTGGTAGTCGATGATCGAGCCGCTTACGAACTGCAGGCTCTCTTTGTCCACGAGCAGCTTGAGCCCGTGGTCTTCAAAGACCAGGTCGCTGTCACGCTGCTCGTCGAAGGCGAGCTGGTACTGGAAGCCAGAGCAGCCGCCACCGCGTACGCCAACGCGCAAGCCCGCGAGCGTTACATCGGCCTGCTGGGCGTCCAAGAACTCGCGGACCTTCTCCGCACCCTTGTCAGTGATCGAGATCATCGCTTTCCAAAGTATAGCGGTGCCGTTCTATGTTCTAACCTAGACCGCGATGCCCACAGCCGAGGAGATAAAGCAGCGCATCGAGGCCGCCATCCCCGAGACCCAGGCCGAGGTTGAGGACTACACCGGCGGCGGCGACCACTTCCGCGCGACCGTCATTTCCGCCACCTTTGCGGGACGGAGCCGCATCGAACAGCACAAGCTCGTATATGGCGTGTTCGGCGATGAGATCGGCGGTCCGATCCATGCCCTTTCGCTGAAGACGCAAGCACAGGGGGAGTCGGGCGCTGCCACCGCCGCCAAGCAGCACGCCGCGCCGGCGGCCACATAGGACCACCACAGCCAGGAGCCAAACATGTCCGACAGCGATTCCAACCCCATCCGCGACGCAATCGCCGAGGCGATCCGCGAGCACGACACGATCCTCTTCATGAAGGGCACCCCCGATGCCCCGGCCTGCGGCTTCTCCGCGCGCACAGTCGCCATGCTCCAGTCCCTGGAGGTGCCATTTGCCGCGGTCGACATCCTGCCCGACCCACGCATCCGCCAGGAGCTCTCGACGATCTCGGGCTGGCCCACGATCCCGCAGCTGTTCTCCCGCTGCGAGCTGATCGGCGGCTGCGACATAGTCACCGAGATGTACGAGTCGGGCGAGCTGGCCGAGACACTCGGGCTGGAGACAGGCGAGGACGCTCCCGCCCAGCCTGTCGTCAATGAGTCCCAGCCCGCTGGCTTCACGCAGATCGAGAATCACCTCTCATAACGGCACGAAGCCCGGGGCTCGGCTCCACAGTGAGTCGCGCACTCTCCGCCAGAGCGAGATCGAAGCGCACCGGCCCGTGCGGTAGGGTCCGGCGCGCCGCATGACTCCCGTCGCAGTCGTCACCGACACCACCAATTACCTGCCGCGCGAGCTGGCGGATCGCGAAGGCATCCACCAGGTCAGCCTGTACGTGGGCTGGCAGGACAGCCCTCAGCGCGAGATCGAGTTGGACAGCTTCGACGCGTTTTACGAGCGCCTGCGAACCGACCCCAGCCTGCCCACCACCTCCCAGCCCTCGATTGGCGACTTCCTCGCCGTATGGGAGCCCTTGCTAGACGCCGGCCACGACATCGTCTCGGTGCACCTCGCGGGAGGCATCTCTGGCACGTGCGAGTCCGCGCGCCAAGCTCACGGCCTCCTGGCCGAGCGCGGCCTGGGGGAGCGCGTCGAGGTGCTCGACGGCGAAACGGCCTGTGGCGGCCTCGGCCTGCTGCTGCTCGCCGCAACCGCCGCGGCGCGCTCCGGCGCCGACAAGGAGGCGGTGGCCACACGCGTACGCGAGGCGCGCAAGGTCTTGAAAATCTGGTTCTGCGTGGACACGCTCGAGTATCTGCGCCGCGGAGGGCGTGTCGGCAAGGCCCAGGCATGGATCGGCGGCACATTGAGGATCAAGCCGATCCTCTCGCTCGAGTACGAGATTACCCCCGTCGAGCGAGTGCGCACCGCCAAGCGAGCCTTCGAGCGCATGGTCCAGTACGCACACGAGCTGCAGGACAGGGGCTCCGATCGCTGGGTGGTCCAGCACATCCAGGCGCCCGAGCAAGCCGAGCGCCTGATCGACCGCTGCCGCGATATCTTCGGCTCGGAGCCGATCTTCACATCCGAGGTAGGCCCTGTGATCGGTACATATACGGGCCCAGGACTACTCGGCGTCGGCGCCTTGCCAAACGCGCTCGTGTCCTGAGATCCCTGGACACGGCGCTGGATCGCCACGTGTCTTGCACGTGCTGGCCGATCTCCGATCGGTAGCACGCGCTTCGCCGACCCGCGGCGCCCAGCTCGGTCCTGGGACCTCAGGCGCGGCGTTTACGACGGCGTCTGCGCCGGCCGAGCAGCAGCACACCCACGACACCCACGCCGATCGCGATCTCGCGCTGGTGGCGCTCGATGTGACCGCGCCAGTCTGTGATGCGCGCCACTTCACCGTGCAGGTTGCCCAAGGACACTGCCAACTCAGCGCGGTTGGACTCGATCGAGTCGCGAATCTCAGCTGCCGTGCGTTGTGCCATCGACCGTCCCCCTTCCAAGATCTGTGTCCGGCGCCGCCGCAGGCACCTCCGAGGAGGAGCTAACCGTCTCGCGAATCTTGCGGGCCTCCTCAATTGCCATGTTCGGCGTCGGCGGCGCTCCCGCTTTGACCGCCTTGGCGGCCAGCAGCCCCGCGACCGCGCCCAGCACCACGAGAATCACGGCCATCGCGAAGAAGCCCCAGAAGTAGGTGAATTCGTTGCCAATCGGCAGCTCGTAATAGAGCAGCCAAGCGCATCCGATCAACACGAAGAACAGCGCAGTGAAGAAGAACACGCCCGCCACGACCGCCACGACCGCGCCCTTGGCAAGACGCGTCGTCTTCTCCGTGATCTCCGTCTTGGCGAGCTCGATCTCCTCGCGGATCAGGACGCTCGCCCGCTCTGTGACCTCGGTGATCGCCGCCGCGATACCCGGTTGGCCCGCCTGGCCCCCGCCACGGGGGGCACCACTACCGGGAGGGCGTCCGGGGCCGCCGGGCCCCGCACCTGCGCTGCTCACTCCGGAGGCTCCTCGTCGAACACCCTTCGCCACAGGTACGCGGCCGTGCGCTGGGTCACGATGCTCGCCAGCGCGCCCACGGCGGTCAAAAGGCCCGACCAGACGATTCTCTTCATAAGATCGTTCTCCATCCGCGGAAGTGTAGTGACCGCCTGGGACGGGCCCCACCGCGATAGCGCTCAGCCTGGCGACAGCGGACGCCCTGGAACACCCGTCCGGAGTGCAAGGTTACTCGCCTAGACTGGGTAGATGGCTGAGGTGCCCGTACAGGACTTCCCCTTGTTCCCGCTCGGGATCGTGGCTCTCCCAACCGAGAGCGTGCCATTGCACGTGTTCGAGGACCGCTTCCGCATCATGATCGAGGAGTGCTTGGAAGGCGAGAGCGAGTTCGGGATCGTATGGCTCTCAGAGGAGGAGCTCAAGCCGGTCGGCTGTGCATGCGAGATAGAGCGGGTGCTCGACCGCGAGGACGACGGCCGCTTCACGATTCTCGTGCGGGGAACGCGTGCCTTCCGCCTACTCGAGCGCCAGGAGGATCTGCCCTACCCAGCTGGAATCGTCGAGTTCCTGCCCGAGCAGGAGGAGCCATCCGACGAGGATCTTGCCCACGAGGCTCGCGAGCTCTACGCGGAGCTCGTGGAGGCAGCGACCGACCGCACGCTCTCAGAGGAAGAGCTCGCGGTCCTGAGCGCCTACAGCATGGCCGCCACGGTTGACTTCGGCACGGACGCCAAGCAGGAGCTGCTAGAGCTGCGCTCGGAGAATGCCCGCCTGCGCCTGCTCACGTTGCTGTTTCGCGCGGCGATCAAGCAGGTGGAGCTCAGCGAGCGCGCGCAGGCGAGGGCCTACTCCAACGGCAAGGTCCACTTCACCTAGGTGGTCCCTGGTTCGCTCCCCGTGCCACCCCGGCGCGGGCCGGGCGCGCCGGCTCAAGCACCCTCCTGGCGCAGGCCGCACACACCCTGGGCCACGCTCAATACGAACCCAGCCAGCTTGCGCATCACTGTCGGCTGGTGCAGCGAATTGTCGCTGAAGCGCACGCTTCCGTTGGCGTCACGCACGTAGTAGCTGAGCACTGACCCAGGCTGCGCCGGTAGCGACTCATGCTCGGAGGCCGCTCCTTCGAGGCCTTCTTGGATAGTGCGCGCTTCGATGATCTGTGGGTCGCTCAGATGCCTGGGCGGTCCGTTGTTGCAGTGCACCACTCCTTCTTCGTTGACGAGCATCGTTAGTTTTGCCCCCGGCACACTGCCCGTGCGGTAGACGATGAACAAGTCGGGCGAGACCACACCGCTGCAGCCGCCTCCCGCGAGCGCCACTGCACAGACGAGCAGCCCTGCCAGGAATACACCCAGCGAGTGCCGGGGGACACCCGTTTTGGGCCTCGCACCACCGTCGCGCCGGACAAGCCACCTGCCCCGTCTCACGCGCGTGGGCTTCCCGCGGGCATCACGCCACCACCGCCACGCCGCCTCGGCGCGGATCGCCCGCACCGATCAACTCGCCATCGCGGCGCTCCACCGCTTGTACGCCACCGAAGAAGAGGTTCAGATCGTGAAAGCGCACGACTTCGCGCCCGGGCGCGAAGTCGTCGCTGGGACTGGCGGCCGGGAGACCTTCGCCCTCCGGCTCGACCTCCTGGAGATCGGCGCTTCCTGGCTCGATTCCCGGCTCGTGGTAGACAATCCCGCCCTCAAAGTGCGCGCGCGGAGCCTTCACCGCCTCGGATACGCTCAATCCGCGGTCCACCACCCCCACGATCGTCTGCAACAGCGCCGAGCGGATCCTGTTGGAGCCGGCGCTGCCAAGCACGAGCTCCACCTCTCCCTCGCGCATCACGACCGACGGAGCCATCATGCTCGGCATGCGCGTTCCGGCAGGATGGCTGTGAAAGCCAAGCGGACTGAGATCCTCCTCACCCATCACATTGTTCAGGTGTATGCCCGTGCCGGGTACCACCACGCCCGAGCCCTCCCCATTGGTGCACGTCACCGAGCACGCACGCCCATGCGTGTCAAGCACAGAGATATGGGTGGTGGATCCCAGCCGCGAGGACAAGAAGCGCGCCAAGAATCCCTCCTCTGAAAGGCCCTGTGTGAACTCGGCGGTGCGCTCGTCCTGGGCCCTTTCCATCGCGACGATCACATCCTGCAACGACGGCGGCGAAGGACGAGCGTCGAGCAGCCCCAGCGAGTAGGCCAGCAACGTGCCGCCGGCCGAGGGAGGCGGATTGGTCAGCACCTCCCTATCGCGATAGCGCATCCTCAAAGGCTCGCGCTCGATCGCCTCATAGGCACCCAGTTCGTTGCGAGTTAGCGATCCCCCACGCCCCTCCAGCCACGCGCAAACGGCATCGGCGATGTCGCCGCCGTAAAACGGCCGCGCGCCTTCGCGACCGAGCCGCGCGAGCGCATCGGCCAGCTCGGGATTGCGCAGCAGCTCGCCCTTGCGCAACACGTGGCCCTCCGGCGCCCACAGCGCAGCGCACTCGGGCGTCGAGCGCAACAGGTCGGCGAGGATCTCCGCGACATAGGCCTGGCCCGCATTGATCCTGACGCCCTCCCTTGCCAGCTTCGCCGCCGGCGCCGCCAGTTCGGCCAGCTCGATCGTCCCCCAGCGCCTCATCGCCTCGCACACGCCGGCCGGAGCACCGTACACGCCGCACGAGGCCGGGCCGATGTAGAACACCTGCACCGCGTCCCCAAACGACACGTCAACCGCCTCAAGCTCGGCGACGCTGCCATCGCTTGCGCGTGTCGGGGCCTGCACGAAGAAATCGAGCAAGGCGGGCTCCTCGCCACCGCCGGCCACCATCATGTACCCGCCCGCTCCGAGTCCGGTCAGCAGCGGCTCGGCCGCAAACGAAGTCAACATCGCCGCCACGGCGGCGTCGACCGCGTTGCCACCTTCGCGCAGCACCTGCGCCCCCGCCTCGGCGGTGAGCGGGTGGCCGGCCGCCACTACTCCCTTCTCAGCTGTGCTCATAGGTGAGCGATAGCACAGCACCCCATCCGGCGGGGTCGCCGCTCAAACCTTCCAGAAGCCCCTTCTGAGGGTCGTCAACCGAGCAGACCAAGGACGCAGCGAGCGCAGTGTGCAGAGCACATAAGCTGGCCGATCGGAGATCCCATCGATCCCCGATCGGTAGGACGCCGGTATGCGAAGCGTTGACGGCCCTCAGAAGTTGGGGATGAACTCAGGTACGTCCATATCGGACACCGCGAGACCACCACGACGGGACTGTCTGCTCTCACGCGAGGGCCTCGTGTCGCGGGCCGTCGGGCCCGCCCGCTTCACGCGCGGCTCTCCGTCGGGCTCGCGCATCTGCGTACGTGAGCTCTTGGCTCCATAGCCAGTCGCAACGACGGTCACCCACACTTGGTCGTCGAGCTTCTCGTCGACCATCGCGCCGAAGATGATGTTCGCGTCGGGGTGGGCCGCCTCCGATACCGCCTTGGCGGCCTCGTTGACCTCCCACAGCGACAGGTCGCGTCCGCCCGTGATCGACAGCAGGATCGAGCGTGCCCCGTCCATCGAGGTCTCGAGCAACGGGGAGGACACCGCTTGAGCGGCCGCCTCGGGGGCCCGGTTCTCGCCAACGCCCATCCCGATCCCCAGCAAGGCATTACCGGCATCGGACATGATCGTGCGCACATCGGCGAAGTCGAGATTGATCAGGCCGGGCAGTGTCACGAGGTCGGAGATGCCCTGCACACCTTGGCGCAGCACGTCGTCAGCGACCCGGAACGCCTCCGTCATCGCGGTCGCCTTGTCCAAGACGGTCAGCAGCCGGTTGTTGGGGACCACGATCAGCGTGTCCACCTCCTCGGCCAGCGCCTCCACGCCGCGCTCGGCCTGCTCCGCGCGGCGCGAGCCCTCGAAGCCGAACGGCTTGGTCACGATCGCCACGGTCAAAGCCCCCACTTCGCGCGCGATGCGCGCCACGATCGGAGCGGCGCCGGTGCCCGTCCCCCCGCCGGCCCCAGCGGTGATGAAGATAATGTCCGACCCCTTCAACAGGGCCTTCACGCGATCGTAGTCGTCCATCGCGGCCTGCCTGCCCACGTTCGCATCCGATCCGGACCCCAGTCCGCGCGTCAGCTCGGCGCCGATGTGCAGGGTGATGTCGGCGGTCGACTGCTGCAAGGACTGCAGGTCGGTGTTGATCGCCAGGAACTCCACGCCCTCGACCTCTGCCTCCACCATCCGGTTGACGGCATTCGTGCCGGCACCACCCACGCCAACCACCCGAATCACTGGCTGTGCCACAGGCATCGCCTCGCCGAAGGGACGCGGCTCCTCGCGAATGTAGGTATCGCGCACGGGTGCCTGCGCCGGCATTGACGCCTGCACACCCGGCCTGTCCATCAAGCTCTCGGGCATCTCCGAAGAGAAGGCGTGGCGCAAACGCTCCTGCGGGCTTGGGATGCGGGTCGCCGGCTCCTCCTCGAGACCCGGATGCAAGGACGGGTGTGGGACGCCGCTCTCGCGTGGATGCTCCGATTCAACGAAGGCAGATTCTCCTGACGCGCCTCGTGCAGATGGTTGAGCGTGCTCACTCGGCATGGGCGACGCGCTCGCCTCGGCAGTCGGCTTGGCTGCGCCCGCCGGCGTGGCGGCATCGGCCGCGGGCTCCTCCCTGGCCGGATCCTTCTCCAGGTCCTCGGTCTTGCGAAACAGGGCCGCAAGCGGCCCTTCGCGCATCGATGCCCGCTTGGGGTTCGTCATGGAATAGATGGTGGGTTGAGGTGACCTCTAGGGTTTGCCATGAGCCAGTACCTCCTGTGCCAGCTGGCGATAGGACTGCGCAGCAACACCATCCGGCTCGTACTTGAGCACCGACATCCCCTTCACGGGAGCCTCGGCGAAGCGCACCGTCTTACGGATACGCGAAGCGAATACGCGGTCGCCGAAGCTCTCCTCTAGGATCTCGATCGCCTCCTTGGCGTGAATCGTGCGCGAGTCGACCAGCGTCGGGAGGATACCCTCGATATCGACATCCGGGTTTAGGTTCTCGCGAATCATCGCCAAGGTGTTCTGCAACTGGATGAGCCCACGCATAGACAGATACTCACACTGCACCGGCACAATAACCTTGTCGGCGGCGGTAAGTGCGTTGATCGTCAGCAGACCCAAGCTCGGCGGCGTGTCGATGCAGATGAAGTCGTAGTCCTCCCTGATCGGCTCAAACGCCTTTTGCAAGGAGCGCTCGCGTCCGATCATCGTGGACATCGCGATCTCGGCGCCCGCGAGGTCGATCGAGGCACACGCCACGTCGATCTCGCGTTTGCGGATCACCTCTCTGATCGTGGAGCGCTGGGTGAGCACGTCATACATCGACAGCTCGAGCGTGTCGGGATCGATGCCTTGGGACATCGTCAGGTTGCCCTGCGGGTCCATGTCGACGCACAGGACACGGTGACCCTCCTCCGCAAATGCGGCGGCCAGGTTGAGTGTCGTTGTTGTCTTGGCCACCCCGCCCTTCTGATTGGCGAACGCGATGACCTTGGCCCGTGTGCTCACGGCAGGCTCCGATGGTCGAATTTGGCAAGCCTTCGGGTTGGGTATTCGCACGACGCGATGGGATTCCTGCACGCCCCCTACGATCCTCCCGTGTCCTCGCCCAAGGTTTCGCTCGAGAAGCGCCTGAAGGGAAAGCAGGTGTGCGTGTGCGTGGGCGCTGGGGGCGTGGGTAAGACGACAGTCTCGGCGGCGCTAGGCCTTGGCCTGGCCGCGCGTGGGCGCAAGGTGGCAGTCGTGAGCATCGATCCCGCCAAGCGCCTGGCAGGAGCACTGGGGCTAAGCGAGCTCACGGGCGAGCCTTGCAGAGTTGACGACGCCGGACTCACCGAGCACGGCATCGCACTGGAGGGCGAGCTGTGGGCGATGATGCTCGACTCCAAGGGCACTTTCGACGATCTGATCGCGCGTCTCTCTCCCGATGAGCGCACGCGCGAAGAGATCCTTTCCAACCGCATCTACCGCGAGCTCTCCTCGGCGGTGGCCGGCTCGCAGGAGTTCACCGCTGTCGCCAAGCTGTATGAGCTTCACCGCAGTGGCCGATGGGACATGATCGTGCTCGATACTCCTCCGTCGCGAGACGCGCTTGACTTCCTCGACGCTCCCGACCGGCTCAGCAACTTCCTGGAAGGCAGAGCCTTGAAGGTGCTGCTTGCCCCCGGGAACGTCACCCGTGGGTTGCTGGGACGCGGCGCAGGCTTGATGCTCTCGGTCTTCGCGCGCGTCACGGGCCTCAACCTCGTCGAGGACCTCTCGGGCTTCTTCGGCTCGCTGGCGGGGCTCACCGACGGCTTTCGCGAGCGCGCGCGTGGCGTCGAGCAGTTGCTGCGCGATCCCATTACCGGATTCCTGATCGTTACCTCACCGGAGTTTGAGCCGGCGCGCGAGGCATCGTTCCTGCACACCCAACTCGCGCGCGAGCAGATGTGCTTTTCCGGGCTGATCGTGAACCGGTTCCACGACCAGGGACTGAACGGGCATACGACCGAGGAGGTGGCACGTCTACTCGCACCACGACTAGAGCCGACACTTGCCGCGCGCGTTGCGGCCAACCTGGCCGATTTCGACATCCTCGCCCGGCGCGACCGCGAGAGTGTGAGAACCCTTTCGCGGGATCTCAACGAACCGAGTCCTGTGCTGGTGCCTCAGCTAGACGGCGACGTGCAGGATCTCAGGGGTCTTCTCGCCATCGCCGGGCAGCTCTTCTCCTGAGAGCAATAGTTCGTCGGCGAGCCTCACCAGATCGGATGGGAGGTGGCCGCATACCACGTCACGCAGCAGTGCGCGCAGGTGATCGGACAGGTCGCGCGCCAAGGCCAGGCCACTTGTGCGCTCAACTGCGGTGCCTGCGATCGTCTCGCGCTCGAGCGCGATCGCGCGCAGGGTGCGCTCGACCAGCACGGAGCGTCGCTCGGGTGTGGCACACAAAGCAGCCAGGCGCCCTGCAAGCAGCCCGTCAGGGGAGCCCTCCGGCTCGAGCTCCGAAGGTCCTCCCAGCAGCGCGCGTAGCGCCATCAGGTGGTCGCTGATCCCCTCGTAGGCCGATGCCCGCTCGCAGCCCAGCTCGAATCGCCGCAGCGCCCACGCAATCTCGTTGGCGTGCGGAGCACGGCGCGAGACGAGGTTGCAGAAGGCTCGCAGCTCGTCCTCTTGGTCGGTGCTCACGAGAAGCATCCCATGCGGACGGCCGCCCATCCCCATCGCAACCGGGCTCCATGGCGCTGAGCCGATCCGCGTCCAGGCGAGTCCGCCGAGGGCGATGCGCCCATCGCCGAACAGGCGCAGCGCGCGCAATAGGTCCCGCACTACCCCCATCCCCTGCGCGATCGCAGCGCGCGGGTCGGGATCCTCGGACCTGAATACCACCAGCAGGTGATCCTGCCGGCCATCCCCAACCGCACTGAGTGCCTGCTCGGGCGCCCCTTGCAAAGCGTCGGGCTGTGCGATCAACAGGCCACGCGCGAGCGGGATCTCAGGTGAGGCGATCGTGAGGCCGTGAAGCGTGGCCACAAGCGTCAGCTCGCCGACGGCGGCGAACGCCGAGTCCTCCAGCCGCTCGAGTGCCCGGTCCAGCCGCCCGGGATCGCGCTCGAGCAGGCGATCGAAGTCTGTCTGCTCGGCGAACACCTCCTGTAGCAGCGCAAGCAGAGCAGCGTCGCAACGCCCGCTCGACCCGCTTGTGCCACGAGACCGACGCCCGGCGTCCGCCAAGCCACTGGAGATCAGGTAGCGATCGAGCCCGTCGAAGCCCTCTAGCAGCACAGCCGCTGGAGCGTAGGCGTCGAGCCCGCGCAGGTGAGTGAAGCGCTCGGCGATGTAGGCGCCTGTCAGCGGCCGGTAGCAATACAGCGGAGATGCCCCGCGCCCACGCCCGGCCTGCGAGGCAAGCTCGAATGGAACCTCCTGGCCGGCGAGGACGTCCTCGTGCAGGCTGGCGGCTGCTTGGACGACGAACTCTGTCAGCGCGGCTTGCATCTGGAGGGAGCGCACGCTTGGCTGTTCGCCGCGAACGTGAGCGCTCCTGCTAGGCGCAGCGCCTGTTGCGTCTAGGCAGCGGCGGCGGCAAGCGCCTGGGAGACCGTGTCTTCGCAGTCGGCGCCGAGCCAGCGCTGCCCATAAGAGCGCATGTCCTCGATGATCGGCAGCAAGGCCAAGCCCTTCTCGGTAAGCGCGTACTCAACGCGCGGAGGCACCTCGGGAAAGGTGTGGCGCTCGACGATGCCCTCGTCCTCGAGCGCGCGCAAGCGCAGAGACAGCGTGCGCGGGCTGATGCCGGAAAGCGAGCGCTCCAACTCGCAGAAGCGTGAGCGCCCCTCGGCCAGATCCCTCACGAGCAAGAGCGTCCACTTACCGCACACCACTTCGGCGGTACGACAAACGGGACAGGTCTCATCGACGGCCATTTCAACCTTTACTTTACCAAGTGAAGTAGCGGTTGCTCGGGGGAGCCGATCCGAGATCCGCCTGGAGACTCCTACCGAGTGGCCTCCCGGCTGGCGCTCCGCCTGGGTGAGATATCCGGGTGGGAGGTTTAGCCGACAGGCGCGGGCGCGCTCGGAGCCGGTGCTGATGGCTGAGGCGGCAGGGCAGGCTGAGGCGAACCGGAAGGCTGAGACGGACCGGAAGGCTGAGGCAATCCAGATCCCGGGGCATCGGCGCCCTCGCGGCGAGCCTGGGCTTGGGCGACATCCTCCATCGTGGTGCCCTGGCGGCCGTCGGACTGGAGCAGGAGCTTGAAGTCGTGCGGGCTGGAGGCCACTTTCAGCGCTTCCTCAGTTGTGACACGACCCGCCTTGACGTGGTGGAAGAGGGCTTGGTCGAAGGTCTGCATGCCGTAGTAGGCGCCAGAAGAGATCGCCTCGCCGAGCTGGCCGGTCTGGTCGGGGTCGGTGATCATGTCCCGCACGCGGCCGGTCATGCGCAGGATCTCGCATACCGCCACGCGCCCACCCTGAGCGCCGGGGACCAACCGCTGTGAGATGACGCCTCTGATCGTGCCGGCGATCATCGAGCGCGCTTGATTGTGCTGGTGTGGCGGGAAGAAGTCGAGCAGGCGATTGATCGACTCGGCCGCGTCCACGGTGTGGACGGTCGAGAGCACGAGGTGACCCGTCTCGGCGGCCGACAAGGCGGTACGGACGGTCTCCTCGTCGCGCATCTCCCCCACCAGGATCACGTCGGGGTCCTGGCGCAAGACTCGGCGCAGGGCGCGCTCGAAGGACTTGGTGTCCATGCCGACCTCACGCTGGTTGATGACCGAGCGCTTGTCTTGGTGGACGAACTCGATGGGGTCCTCGATCGTGACGATGTGCTTGTTCATGGTCACGTTCATGTGGTCGATCATGGCGGCCAAGGTCGTGGACTTGCCCGATCCGGTCGTGCCGGTGAGCAGCACGATGCCGCGCTCTTCCTCGGCCAGGTCGCGCACCACGGGGGGCAGCGCCAGCTCGTCGATCGTGGAGATCTTGGCGGGGATCGCGCGGCAGGCCAGCGAGGTCAAGCCGCGCTGGCGGAAGGCGTTGACGCGAAAGCGCGCGAGGCCGGCGATTTCGAAGGAGAAGTCGACCTCGTGATCGTCGGTGAACTCCTTCAGCTTGACCTGATCGTGGAGCAGCTCGTGGAGGGCGTGTTCGGTGTCCTCAGCGCTGAGCGCGGGCGCCGTGGAGTCGGGCCCGAGCGAGCCTTGGACGCGATACAGAGGCGGCGATCCAACCTTCAGGTGCAGGTCGGAGCCGTGCTCGGCCACGAGCTTGCGCAGCGCTGCGTGCACATCGAACATGCGTGATACATCGGCTCGCGGCCAATCATGCTTGAGCGGCGTGTAAAGGCGGAGATTGGATATCTCTCTTTTGGAGAATTTTCTGCTTTGGAACCATTCAACAAATAAACGATTCGGCAATTTCGCACTACATGCTCCCGGCTCGAGCGGGGAGCTTCATGGGTGCGCACCCACGGCAATTTCGTGCCCGAGGCCACCTCGGGCTCCGACCGACAGCGTGGGAGCGCCTACGCGACGTCGCGAAGCTTCTGCGCCTCGGCGAGTGACTGGAGCTTCTTCAGCGACTGGTTCTCGATCTGACGGATACGCTCGCGCGTGACATTGAACGTGCGTCCGACCTCGTCGAGCGTGCGGGGGTGCTCTCCGCCCAAGCCGTAGCGCAACTCCAGGACGCGGCGCTCGCGATAGGAGAGGTTCTCCAGAGCCTCGCGCAAGGCCTCCTTCGTGAGGATCTCGGCGGCACGCTCATACGGGGACTCGGCACGCTCGTCGGCGATGAACTGGCCGAACTCCGACTCCTCCTCGTCGCCGACCGGCTTCTCCAGGGACACAGGGGCCTGGGCGGAGCGCTTGATCGAGTCGACCTCTTCGGGGTCGATCCCAGTGACCTCGGCGATCTCATCCGCGGTGGGCTCGCGGCCCAACTCGGTGACGAGCTTGCGCTCGGCGCGACCGATCTTGTTGAGCTTCTCCACGACGTGCACGGGAATGCGAATTGTGCGTGCCTTGTCGGCCAGCGCACGGGCGATCGCCTGGCGGATCCACCAGGTGGCGTAGGTGGAGAACTTGAAGCCCTTGCGGTAATCGAACTTCTCTGCGGCCCTGACGAGCCCGAGCGTGCCCTCCTGGATCAGGTCGAGGAAGGGTAGGCCCTGGTTTCGGTAGTTCTTGGCGATCGACACCACCAGGCGCAGGTTGGACTCGACCATCTTCTGCTTGGCGTCGAGGTCGCCGCGCTCGATGCGCTTGGCGAGATCGACCTCCTCTTGGGCGGTGAGCAGACGCACCTTGCCGATGTCCTTGAGGAACAGCTGCAAGGAGTCGGTGGTCATGTCCGGCTTCAGATCGAGCGCTGTCTTGGCCTTGCGCCGGCCGCGCTTGTCGGGCGCGCGTTCGACCTGTGTGCCGGCCGCCGTGGCCGGATCGATGTCCTCGACGAGCTCGATCTCCGATTTCTCGAGGTAGCCGTGAAGCTCCTCTACGTCGGACTCGTCCAGATCGAGATCGGAGGTCGCCGTGGAAATCTCGGCGAATGTGAGCACTCCCACCTGCTGACCCTTGGTGAGGAGGTTCTTGACCTCTTCCAGCTCTTGAAGTTCCACCACTGACATGCGTTTTTTCCGTTTCCGTCGGGAGGCTCCCCGAGAGCATTGGACCCGCCGACGGGACCCCTCAGGGTGCTGTTCGAGGACTACCTTAGCCGGGAATGTGGCCGAAACCCTCCCGACGGTACAACTCAGATGTACGCGCCTATCCTACCGCCTCCGGGCCGGTGGCAGGGCGAAAAATCGTGCACGGTGCACGATGAAGACGGGTACGCGATGATTGTGAGAGCGTGAGCACAAGCGATACCAACAACTTCGATGGCAGTGAGCAGGCTCCGGCACTCGAGGGCGGAGTCCTCGCGGCCCTCCCGCGCACCAGGCCACAACGGACCAGCCCACGCCGTGCCGCGGCACGTGGCAAGGCCACCAAGTCCGCGAAGCTGAACGCGCCCAAGGAGATGCCCACGTCCGCCGTCGAGGGAAGCAGCTCCTCGCCTGCCAAGGCGACCAAGGCGCCTGCCTCACGCGCGCGCGCAGGTCAGCCTAAAACGGGCCCAACACCCGCATCCTCCGCCAAGGTAGGGGTATCTGCCACATCCGCCAAGGCCAAGGCCCCCTCCTCCAGCAAGGCCCCCTCCTCAGCCAAGGCCCCCTCCTCAGCGGCCACCTCCTCCAACAAGGCCACCCAACCGGCGGCCCCGAAGCAGGGCTACGAGCCCGAGGAGGAGGTCGAGCTGGGCAACACCGTCAACCCACCGAGCGGAGTGGAGCTGGTGGAGTCGGTGGCCGACATCGTGGGCGAGCTCGCCAATTCCGGGCTTGCCGCGGGCGGGCGCATCCTCAAGGATGCATTCTCGCTGTTGCGTCGTCCCTGAGCTCAAAGCTCCGCAAAGTGCGCCGTCGCCTTTGCACGCAACCGGGAGGCGGCATGTATACTCGCGTCGACGCCGAGTTCTCGGGACCCAGGTTGCGAGGAACGGGGGACCCAATGCAGACCGGAAGCACGGTATGCGGGGGCGAATCGGTCTGAGATCAGGCCGTAGCGCGGAAATCGCGCGAGCCCGTCAGCTCACCCCGTAGGCGGCACGACGAAATGAATCGAACGCTTGCGAACAGAACGCTGCTTGCTGTGGCTATCGCGCTCCTGAGCGCGGGCGCACAGGTCCCGGCCGCCCTCGGTGCGACCGGCGGCGCCTCGGCCCCAGGCGAGACACCGTCGGCGACCCCCGCCAAGCCCAGCGCCAAGGCGCAGATCGCCACCTGGTTCGGACCGGGCTTCTATGGCCAGAAGACCGCCTGCGGGCAGACCATGAGCCCGGTGATCGTGGGTGTGGCCTCGAGGACGCTGCCGTGCGGGACTTTGGTACTCGTCAACTACAAGGGCCATCGTCTGACAGTTCCCGTGATCGACCGCGGCCCCTACTCGAACGGTGCCACCTGGGATCTCACGTGGGGTGCGGCAAGCGCACTCACGATCGCCGAAACGGTGCGTGTCAAGACGAAGGTCGTAGGTGAGGCGCCGAACAGCCCGCTGCTGGGAATGCCCGCCGAAGTGAAGCCGACCGCCGAAGCGGTGGCCAGCGGCGGCACAGCCGCAGCCTGATCAGCTAGCCGGCGGCGGATCTGTGTGGGCGATCGACCGACCCGTGGCCCGGGCCGAGTAGACGCCCAGGTCGGCTCGAGCCGCCAAGGCGGGGGCCTCGATGCCATCGTCGGGACAGACGGCGATGCCGATGGCCACCTCCATTGGGACACCGCGATGGGAGGCGGAGGTGCGCACGAGCCGCGCCAAGCGCTCGGCGAGCATACGGGCGCCGGTGCCGTTGGTCTCGGGCGCCACGAGCCAGTAGCGGCCAAGCGTCTCGCGGGAAAGATGGTCGCTGGCGCGCATGCCCTGGCCGAGCGCACCCTCGACCTTGGCAACCAGGCCGTGCAGCTCGTGCGGCGTCTCCGAGCGCTCGAGCTGGGCGACATCGACGATCTCGACGAGCAAGACCGCAAACGGGAGGCCATCCTCGGCATGACGCGCAAGCAAGCGCCCTACAGAGGAGACCCATGCCGAAGGCCCCTCTTCGCGGCGCACGTCCCTGATCTCGATCTCCGGCTGGATCGGCTGGACGGTCGCCAAGGGCGCCGCCGCTGCGACGGGCTCCTGCTCGTCGACGAGCTTGGTGAATGCGTGCTCGCTGGGGGGCGCGGAAATCGGCGGGTAAGCGGGGGGCTCCGGCCGGGAGGGCTCAGGCGGGGTACGCCGGTCCGGCATCGGATGCTCCGCTTGGGAGCCGCTTGACACGGAAGCATCGGACACCGTGGCTTCGTGCGCGGTGGCCGCGGGCGCCGGCGGGAGAATGGGCTCGCTGCTCGAAGCAGCGGGCGCGAGCATGGCAACGGTGGAGGACACCTCTGCAAGCCGCTCTGAGAGCTGTGTGAGGCGCGTCGCGTCAGGGTCGAGGAGCTCCTCGTGAAGCGCCTCCCAAAGCACGTCGCACAGCTGTTGGGCGGCGCGCGCAGCGCGTCCGAGACGCTCTGTGGTGTCTGCGTCCAGGGAGGATCGGCTGGGGAGGTCTCTCACAGGAGGTTGATATCAGCAGCGAAGGACAAGACGCAGCCTCATCGACCGCGGTGGGCCAACTCTTTAAGCCTTGGCCGCACACAGGATCAACGGTCGAGAGGGGGCTCTTCGTGCGCGTATAGCCTTGAGCGGATGAGCCGCAGTCCGAAGATCGCGAGGGTGTCGGAGCTCGTGGACCATACGACCGAAGACCAGGCCACCGGCGCGATGCGCTCGGTGCAGGCGGCGGACGTCGCGCTACCGCAGGCCGAACTCGAGAGGCTGTGGACGCCGATGCACCTCGAGCGGCTTGCGCGCACCTACTGGCGCTTCCTCGCGCGCGTGACCCTCGGGCTGGTGAGGGTGGCGTACAGCGAGTCGGAGCGGTCGGTCGTGCTGGTGGCGCGGCCATTGAAACTGTTGACGTTCGATGCGCCGGAATACGAGATGGACCGGGAACACGGGGTCGTGCGCTGGCGGATCAAGCGTGGGGTGCTCGTCGCAAGAAGCGGGCGGGGAGGCCACGGTCACCTGCAGATCTACGTGCGGCGGCTCGCCGACGCCCGGCCCGGCGAGGCGAAGCTATACGTGGAGGTGGAGGTGGCAAACTTCCACCCGGCGATTGCCACGAGGCTGGGTAGGCGCGTGTACAACGTCACGCAGGCCAAGATCCACGTGTTCGTTACCCATGGCTTCCTGCACTCGCTTGCGCGTCTGGACCTGGCCGAGTCCAGGGTGGGCCAGTTCGCCCCGAAGGATCCTGTGTGAGGACATACGAAAGGAGCACCAACACGCGCGCCTCCTACCCGAAGCGACCGTCCCCGCTGAGCGCCCGTAGCTTGGCGCGGTCGTGCGTGGCGCGGATGCGTCTTACGGTGCCCGAGCGTGAGCGTGTGACGAGCGATTCGGTGGTGGCTCCACCCGCGGAGGGGTAGCGCACACCCTGCAGCACGTCGCCGTCGGTGATACCGGTAGCGGAGAAGAAGACGTCATCGCCGGCGACGAGGTCGTCGCGGGTGAGCACGCGCTCGAGGTCATAGCCAGCCGCCAATGCAGAGGAGCGCTCGGCCTCGTCGCGCGGCCAGAGCCGGCCCAGCAGTTGCCCTCCGAGGCACTTGATGGCAGCCGCTGAGATGACCCCCTCGGGGGTTCCGCCGATACCCCACAGGAGATCTACCGGGGAGCGCTCGGTGACGGCAAGCAGGGACGCCGAGACATCGCCGTGGGGGATCAGGCGTACACGCGCGCCGGCCTCGCGGATCTCGCGGATGGCGGCCTCGTGGCGCGGACGGTCGAGCACGACGACGATGACGTCCCCTACGGGGTGGCCCTTGCGCTCGGCGATCAGCTTGACGGTCTCCGAGAGCGGGCGGTCGAGATCGAGCAGGTCGGCGATCTCGGGACGACCGGCCATCTTTTCCATGTAGACGCAAGGACCGGGATCGAACATGGTGCCCTTGCTCGACAGGGCGATCACCGCCAAAGCCGAAGGCATCCCGTGCGCGGCCAAGGTGGTGCCCTCGAGGGGGTCGACGGCGATGTCGACCTCGGGCTGGGAGCCGTCGCCGATGCGCTCGCCGTTGTAGAGCATCGGCGCCTCGTCCTTCTCCCCCTCGCCGATCACGACGGTGCCGTCCATCGCGACCGAGTGCAAGGCGTAGCGCATACCGTCGACAGCGGCCTGGTCGGCGGCCTCCTTGTCGCCCATGCCGACGAGCGGAGCCGCCGCCAAGGCGGCGAACTCGGTGACGCGGACGAGCTCGAGCGCGAGGTTGCGGTCGGGACGCGTGGACGGCCGGGATGGTTCGGAGGACGAATCGAGGCTCATCGGGAGGAAAACCTACACGAGCAGGCTAGGATCTCCCGCGATGAGCGAAATCGGATTCGTCGGGCTGGGCAAGATGGGCGGCAACATGGTGCACCGCATCCGGCGCGACTCCGATCACGAGGTGGTGGCGTTCGACTTCGACAAGGCGGCCGTCTCCCAGGCCGTGAAGAACGGCGCGCGCGGAGCCGGTTCGCTGGCGGACCTCGTGAAGAAGCTGAAGGCGCCGAGGATCGTGTGGATCATGGTGCCGGCGGGCGATTCGACGCAGCAGACGGTGGACAAGCTCGCGAAGCTGCTGGAGAAGGGCGACACGATCGTCGACGGAGGAAACTCCAAGTGGACCGACGACAAGCGCCGCGCAAAGGAACTGGCAAAGCAAGGCATCCGCTACGTGGATGTGGGCGTGTCCGGCGGGGTGTGGGGCATCGACGTGGGCTACTGCATGATGGTCGGCGGTCCTGCGGCGGCGGTGAAGGGGCTGGCGCCGATTCTCGACGTGCTGGCACCCGAGACGAGCGCCGACAGCGCGGCCGCCATCGGCGAGCGCGGCTGGATGCGCTTTGGTGGAGCCGGCGCGGGGCACTACGTGAAGATGGTGCACAACGGCGTGGAGTACGGGCTGATGCAAGCGTATGCCGAGGGCTTTGATGTGTTCGACAAGTCCGAGTACGAGCTCGACAACGCCAAGATCGCCCACTTGTGGAACCAAGGGTCGGTGGTGCGCTCGTGGCTGTGCGAACTGGCGGCGCGGGCCTTTGAAGCCGATGGGAACGAGCTTGGGGCGATCGAGGGCTGGACCGAGGACTCGGGCGAGGGACGCTGGACGATTGAGGATGCGACCGCCAAAGACGTGCCGACCCCGGTGATCACGGCATCGCTGTACGAGCGCCTCTCGTCGCGCGGGAATGGCGATTTCGCTCACCGGGTGCTGGCGGCACTGCGCAACCAGTTCGGCGGTCACGCGGTGAAGACGGCACCCGCGAGCGGCGGCGGCAAGGCGCCTGGCGGCAGCGCGGACAGCTCGAAGAGCGGGAAGCGCCGGTAGGCGTGGATGGCGGCCGTCGTGACGACCGCGCCGCAGGAGAACCCGCTGACAGCCGGTCTGGAGCGCCTGCCGGTGGCGCCGACCACGCTCGTGATCTTTGGCGCGACAGGCGACCTGGCGCGCAGGAAGCTGCTGCCGGCGCTCTACAACCTGGCGCACGACGGGGCGCTGCCGGAGCACTTCAACCTCGTAGGAGTGGCGCGCAAGGAAAAGGAGCACGAGGACTATCGCCAGGAGTGCGAGCAGGCGATCAGGCAGTTCTCACGTAGGACACCCGACCCGGACGTGCTGAAGCGGCTGCTCGAAGACGTGAAGTACGTGCGGGGAACCTTCGACGACGAGAAGGTTTACTCGAAGCTCGAGAAGAGGCTCGAGCGCTTCGAGGAGCGGGCGGGCGAGCCGTTGAGCCGGGCGTTCTACCTTTCGACCGCGCCGTCCTTCTTCCCCGTGATCGTGGAGGCGCTTGGTGCGCAGGGCCTGGATCGCCACGAGGGGGCGGACGTGAGGGTGATCATCGAGAAGCCGTTTGGCACCTCGCTCGAGGAGGCACGTGAGCTCAACCGTAGGGTGCTGAGCGTGTTCGAGGAGGCCCAGGTCTTCAGGATCGACCACTACCTGGGTAAGGAGACGGTCCAGAACATGATGGCGTTCAGGTTCGCCAACGGCATGTTCGAGCCGCTGTGGAACCGCAACTACATCGACCAGGTGCAGATCACGGCCGCCGAGGACATCGGAATCGGGACGCGGGCGGGCTATTACGATGAGGCGGGGGCGCTGAGGGACCTGATCCAGAACCACATGCTGCAACTGCTGTGCCACGTGGCGATGGAGCCGCCGGTGAGCTTCACCGCGGATGAGGTGCGCAACGAGAAGGTGAAGGTGCTCAAGTCGATCCCCGAGCCGATCGAGCAGGAGATCTCGGGAATGGCAGTGAGGGCCCAGTACGCGAAGGGGCACGCGGGCGGCGAGGATGTGCCGGGCTACCTGGAAGAGCCGGGCATCCCTCCGGACTCGACAACCGAGACGTTTGCGGCGCTGCGCCTGGAAGTGGACACCTGGCGCTGGGCCGGTGTGCCCTTCTATCTGCGCACCGGCAAGCGACTGGCGCGCAAAGTGACCGAGATAGCCGTGGCGCTGAAGCCCGTACCCCACCTGACCTTCAGCCAGGACGGCTCGCTGGGGGTACTGCCGAACCAGCTGATCTTGACGTTGCAGCCCAACGAGGGCGTGTCGCTGCGATTGGGCGCGAAGATCCCGGGATCGCGGATGGTAATCAGGCCGGTGCACATGGAGTTCCTGTACGGGACCGCATTCTTGTCGCAGTCGCCAGAGGCCTATGAGCGACTGATCACGGACGCGATGAGGGGCGACGCGACGCTGTTCACGAGGGACGACGAGGTGGAGGCACAGTGGCGCATATGCGACCCGATCTTGCAGGCTTGGGAGCACACGCCCATGCCGGGGCCCGGTGGGCTACGGGTGGGTGGGCTACGGGTGGGTGGGCTACCTCAATACGAAGCGGGATCGCAGGGACCGGCGGAGGCGGACGAGATCCTGCTCCCAGAGCACTCGTGGCGCGCGGTCTGAGCGGATGAGCGGCGCGGTCGAGTCCCTGCCCGATGCGGTGTGGAGCGCGGAGGGCACCACGCCCGAGGCGATCGAAGCGGCGTTGCGCGAGCTGGTGAAGCAAAGGCATGGCGAAAACGGCGGCTTGGCACCCGCCCGGGCACTGAACATGATCGTATTCGTGGAGAGCCGGTACAGCGGCGAAGTCGCCAACCGGCTGGCGGCGGTGGGGCGCTATCACGCCTCGCGCTTGGTGATGCTCTCCTACGACCCAGGGCGAACCCGCCTGGATGCGCGTGCGGTGGTGGCAACCGACACCGAACCGGAGGAGGGTGAGCTCGGGCTGCTGCGTGAGACGGTGACGGTGGAGATCGGCGAGCGCCACCTGGACGATCTCGTGACGATCGTGGATCCGCTCGTGGTGACCGACCTGGCCACGCTGCTGTGGTCCCCGCATGGCCATCCCGAGGCGGTGGACGAGCTGCTCGAGCTGGCCCAGACGGTGCTGGTGGATTCGCTGGATGAGCCGGCGTGGCGCGATGCGCTGGAAAGGGCCTGTGAGCTGCGCAAGCGAGCATATGTGGTTGACCTGGCGTGGCTGCGCAGCACCCCCTGGCGCGAGCGTGTGGCGGCGGCGTTCGATTCGCCGACGATGAGAGCCGAGCTGGAGCGGATCGAGACGGTGGTTGTGCGCCACCACCCGGACTCGACCCTTGCCGCGATGCTGCTGGTCGGCTGGCTGGGGTCGTGCCTGGGCTGGAAGCTGAGTCCGTTGAACGCGGGGGGCGCAGTGCTGAAGGGAATCGCGGCACGCGTCGGTGCGGGGGGCTCAAGCGGCGAGCAGTCCGACGCGGGTGCGAGCAACGGCGGGTCGGATGAAAGCGTGGGCGGCGGCGACGCTGCGAGCGTGGAGGGACTCAACGGCGATCGCCGGCGAATCGAGATCCGCTTGGAGCAGGCCCCCGAGCAAGAGGTGAGAGGATTGGAGAGCGTGGCCGTTTGCACGACGAGCGGCAGGCGGTTGAGCCTGAAGCGGGGCACGGGCGGGCTGCGCGCACGCGCTCGCGACGCGAATGGCAGGGAACGCGAATGGACGATCCTGGGGGCCTCGCGCGGGGAGAGCGGAATCCTCGGCGAGGGCATCAGGCAGTCGCTGCTACGCGACCCGACCTACGGCCCGGCGCTTGCGGCCGCCGAGGCGATGACTCCTTAACCTTCTACAGTGGCGAGGCGAAGCTATGGCTACGATCGCGCAACGCGACCCCATCGCTCCTCCGCACCCCCTTCAGGCCGAGCCTGAGGAGGCGCTGGCGGCGCTCGAGTCCGTCAGAGAGCAGACGCTCGCACTGGTCGGTCATCTCAGTGAGGGAGAGCTCAGCGAGGTGCTCTCCCCGATCATGAGCCCGCTCGTGTGGGACCTGGCGCACATCGCTGCCTATGAGGACCTGTGGCTCGTTCACCGCCACGGCGGCAGGGACCTGCTGAGGCCCGAGCTCGCGGAGCTGTATGACGCTTTCGAGACGCCGCGCTCGGTCAGAGGGGAGGTGGAGCTGCTCGTATCCTCGCAGGCACGCTCGTATCTTCGAGACGTGCGCGCTCGCACGAGAGAGGTGCTCACAACGGATGGGATTGGGGACGGCACCGTGTATGAGATGGTGCTGCGCCACGAGCTGCAGCACACGGAGACGATGCGCCAGACGATGGCGCTGGCCGGGTTGCTGCCCCCGGGCGAGCCGAGCCTGAGGCCGCTCGGAGGCGAAGACGCCCTCCCGGGCGGCGCCCATGCCAGAGGCCGAGCGGGCCGCTGGGTCGACGTGCCGGCCGGTCCGTTTGAGATGGGCGCTGGTGCGGAGGGGTTTGCCTACGACAACGAGCGTCCCCGCCATACAGTCGAGCTGGGGGCCTTTCAAATCGCGCGGTGGCCCGTCACCAATGCAGAGTGGGTCCACTTCGGCAAAGGCGAGACCACAGGACACCGGGATGCACCGGCCTGTCACGTCAGCTGGTTCGAGGCGGATGAGCTCGCCAAGGCGATGGGAGCGCGACTGCCGAGCGAGGCAGAGTGGGAGAAGGCGGCCACCGCCGGTCTGCTCTCGGGGGTGGGTGAGGTGTGGGAGTGGACGAGCAGTCGCTTTGAGGGATACGAGGGCTTCGTGGCCCATCCTTACCGGGAGTACTCGGAAGTGTTCTTCGGCGAGGACTACCGCGTACTGCGCGGCGGCTCGTGGGCTACGAGCCCACGCGTGAAGACAACGACGTTCCGCAACTGGGATCTCCCTATCCGCAGCCAGATATTCGCGGGCGTGCGCCTCGCGCGGGATGTGAGCTGATGGAGCCGGTCGCCGATCCAGAGAGCACGATCACGATCGACTCCTACCTGCACGAGGGTCAGGAACGCTCGCTGGCCGACGACGTGCTGGACGGGCTGACGCGTCCCTTCAAGGAGCTGCCGCCGAAGCACTTTTACGATGCGCGCGGAGCGGAGCTGTTCGACCAGATCTGCGAGCTGCCCGAGTACTACCCCACGCGCACCGAGCGCTCGATCCTGCAGGAGGCCGCCGAGCGGCTCGCGAGCGCGACCTTAGCCGAGGAGCTGGTGGAGCTCGGCTCGGGCACGGCCGCCAAGACGCGGGTGCTGCTCGACGCGCTGCACCGCGCGGGGACGCTGAAGCTGTACATCCCCGTGGACGTAACCGAGAGCATGGTGCGCGATTGCGCGCAAGAGCTGACCGAGGAGTTCCCGGGCCTGCGCGTGCACGGGGTGATCGGCGACTTCGAACGCCATCTCGACCGGGTGCCCGACGCGGAGGGCCCGCGCGTGGTGGTATTCCTGGGCGGCACGATCGGCAACTTCCCACCCGGCACCCGCCGGCGCTTCCTGCGCGAGATCGCGAAACTGCTGGGGCCCGAGGATCACCTCTTGATGGGCACCGACCTCGTCAAGGACCCCCAGGTCCTCACGCAGGCCTACGACGACGCACAGGGCGTGACGGCCGAGTTCAACCGCAACCTGCTGAGGGTGCTCAATCGTGAGCTACAAGCCGACTTCGACCCGGACAACTTCGACCACGTCGCCTTGTTCAACCGCGAGCACGAGTGGATCGAGATGCGCTTGCGGGCGCGCCGCGCGCACACGACCACGGTGCGCGACCTCGGGCTCTCGGTGCGCTTCGAAGAGGGCGAGGAGATGAGGACCGAGATCAGCGCCAAGTTCACCCACGAGCGCGTCGAGGATGATCTCTCGGCCGCAGGCCTTGAGATCGTGAGCTGGCTGACCGACCCCGAGCAGTTGTTCGCGATCACGCTGTCGCGCCCCGTCTCCGTGTAGGGTCCCGCCCGATGCTGATCGAGGGAAGCTCAGCGCTCGTCGTCGGCGGCGCGTCAGGGCTAGGCGAGGCCACCGTGCGAGCGCTGCACGAGCAAGGCGCGCTCGTGACCATCGCAGACGTCAATGCGGAGAAGGGCGCCGCGCTGGCCTCTGAGCTGGGCATCCAGTTCGCCCCGTGCGACGTGCGCGGGGAGAGCCAGGTACAAGTCGCCGTGGAGCGCGCCGCGGCTGTGTCCGGCGGGTTGCGTATCGCCGTGTGCTGCGCAGGCATCGGCTGGGCCCAGAAGGTGGCGGGCTCCAAGGGCCCGCACGCGCTGCTCCCATTCGAGACCACGATCCAGATCAACCTGATCGGGACATTCAACGTGCTGCGCCTGGCAGCCACCGCGATGATCGCGGCCGACCCGCTGGAGGATGGGGAACGCGGCGTATGCGTCAACACCGCCTCGATCGCGGCGTTCGACGGGCAGGTCGGCCAGATCGCCTACTCGGCCTCCAAGGGCGGCATCGTGGGTATGACCTTGCCGGCCGCGCGCGACCTCGCCGGACAGGGCATCCGCGTAAACACGATCGCCCCCGGCCTGTTCGACACGCCTCTGCTCGCGGCCCTGCCCGAGGAAGCCCGCCAGAAGCTGGGCACCGGCGTGCCCTTCCCCCAGCGTCTGGGCACACCGGCGGAGTACGCCCATCTGGCCTGTCACATCGTCGAGAACCGGATGCTCAACGGCGAGGTCATCCGCCTCGATGGAGCGCTGCGCATGCCTCCGCGCTGAGCAACGACTGATTTCAAGGCTTCCCAGGGCGCCCTTGGACAGAGCGAACGCGTTACTGCCTGTTCGACCCGCGGTCGCCCTGGACGCCTTTGAACTCTTCTAAGACAGGCGTTCCACCAGCATCGCCATGCCCATGCCACCGGCCACGCACATCGACTCGATCCCGTAGGTACCGTCGAGCGTCTCGAGGTTGTTGAGCAAGGTGGTCATGATGCGCGCACCGGTCATCCCGAAGGGGTGGCCGAGAGCGATCGCGCCGCCGAACGGGTTGAGCTGCTCCTCGGTGATGCCGAGCTCGGCCATGCAAGGCACGATCTGGGCGGCGAAGGCCTCGTTGATCTCGACCACGTCGACGTCCTCGATCTTCATGCCGGTGTTCTCGAGGAGCTGCTGAATCGCGGGGATCGGACCGAGGCCCATCACCTCGGGCCGGATCGCGGCGACCGTCGAGGCGATGATGCGCGCCTTCGGTTTAAGGCCCAAGGCGGCAGCCTTTTCCTCGGACATCACGAGCACGGCGGCGGCGCCGTCGTTGAGTGGACAGGCGTTGCCGGCGGTGACGGTCCCATCCGGCTTGAACACGGGCTTTAGGGCCCCGAGCTTCTCGAGCGTCGTGCCGGGTCGCGGTCCGTCGTCCTTGGTGACGACCGTCTCGGGCACGTCGATCTCGTTGCCCTCCTTGTCCACGTCTTTGTGGGCGGGCACGGTCACAGGGATGATTTCCTTGTCGAAATGGCCCGACTCCTGCGCGGCAACCGCGCGGGTCTGGGAGATGAGCGCCCACTCGTCCTGGGCCTCCCTGCTCACTTTGCGTTCTTCGGCCACGTTCTCGGCGGTCATGCCCATCGGGATGTACACGTTGTAGAGAGAGCCCTCCGAGCCGTCCACGAGGGGATGGAACTCGAACTGAGCGCTGCCCCTGCCTGCGCGCGAGACGGCCTCGACGCCGGCCGAGATGTAGGTATCGCCCTCGCCCGCTTTGATCGCGTGGAAGGCCATCCTGATCGTCTGCAAGGAGGAGGCGCAAAAGCGGTTGACGGTGGTGCCGGGCACGCGGTAGTCGATGCCCGCGATCAAAGTGGCGATGCGCCCGATGTTGTAGCCCTGCTCACCCTCTCCGTAGCCACAACCCATCATCACGTCGCCGATCGAGGTCTGCTCTACCTGCGGGTTGCGCTCCACGATCGCCTTCAGTGGGATCGAGGCGAGGTCATCGGCGCGCACGGACTTGAGCGACCCCTTCACGGCCCGCCCGATGGGCGTACGCACGGCGTCGACGATCACAGCTTCAGGCATTTGGTGCAATCTCCTTGGTTGGGGGAACCGGGAGACTATAGGTCGAGCCGCGACACTCCCAGCTCGTCGAAGCCCACGTGGTGTGCGAGCTCGTGGCGTACGGTCTTGGTCACCTGATCGCGCAGGAGATCGGGATCGTGGCCGAAATCGCGCCTGATCGTGTCCCTGAAGATCACGATGCGATCGTGGGCGGTGTCACTCGCCACGGTGGCGCCCTGGTAGAGCCCGTAGGCACCGCGGGCGCGCCCCCCGTCGGAGATCACCACAGCGACGTGCGTCAGCGCGTTGCGCAGCAGGTCGGGCAGGTCGTCGAGGGCATCGCGCACCAGCTCTTCGAAGTCCTCGTCGTTGAGCGGGTCGAGCGCCATGAACTCCGCTTCGTCTGGATCCACAACGAGCCCTTCGCGGGCAAGCTCCTCGGAATGGCGCACCAGCTCTTCGAACTCATCCTCGGACTCGGGGTCGCGCCAGCCGGCGAGGTGCACCGCCACGAACGCGATTGCCCCAGTGAGCACGGCGATCGTGAGCGCCCCCAGCACGATCTCCTCGACGCCTCTCACGAAGGGGATGTTGCTGAAGCCCTGGCCCACGACCAGCACCACGAGGCCCAAGGCGAGTGCAACAAACGCTGCGAGTGCGACGCGACGAGCGTTGCTGATGGCGCCTGGCGACCTCGACGCGCGCATCCCAAGCCTACTTGGGCACTCGGGATGTCAACGAATACGCGGCCGACTGAGCCATCTTTCTGATGGTAGAGCTAAAGGCGAGGCGCCGGAGTCAGCCGGGCGTGCCCGCATGGGACCGGTCCTCTGCCCCGGGAGATCCGGCGAGATCCCCAGCTTTCCTTCGATAAAAACCCGCAATTTGCGGACATTTGTGTCCTCCAACACGCTCTTTGGGGGTGTGGGCGCCCGTACGGGAGGGAAAAACTATTCAAACCTCCCTTATGGCATTCAAACCTCCCAAGAATGCGGCAACGTAGAGATCGACGCGCGCGAGGCTCCTCTCGAGGCCCCTCTCCCAAGAGCGCTTGCCTGGGTGCTTTTCTCGTCCTGCTGCTCAATCTCCTGGTTCTGAGCCCCCCTGCTTATGCGAGCACCGGCTCGGTCCTTCCGATCGACGCCACACCGACGGCCGGCGGTGGCGCTGCACAGTCCGCCAATTCCGCGGTCCAGCCGCCGGTCGCGCCCGTGACAAAAGCCGTCGCGCAGACCGTTGAGCAGAGCACTACGCCTGTGACAGGAGTCGGCTCCAATGAAGTCCATGCGGTCACAGCGCCCGCGTCCGGCGCCGTCACGCATAGCACTGGCGCGGCAGCGACACCAGCGCCTGGCGCGACCGCGCAGACCGTCCCCAGGACGGTTGCGCCCACGCTCGAGACCGCCGCCAAGACCGTCAACGTGACGCCGGCCCCGATCGTCGAAGCAGCCGGGAAGAGCATCGGCAAGGTAGCTCCGCCGGTCCTCAAAACAGCTGCACCAGTCCTCAAAACGGCGGCACCTCTCCTGGAAGCGGCGGCACCAGCGGTCAATAGAACCGAGCGGACCCTCGCCAAGGCGGCAGCGCCGGTGCTCCAGACGGCCATGCACACGATCGGCGACGTGGCAATTCCGGTAGGCACGGTGACTACCTCGACAGCCGCCGGGGTCCTCCAGGGCGTGGACGGCACCACAGCCATCGTGAGCAAAGTTGCCTCACAGGGGATCGACCAAGTCACAGCTCCCGTGGTATCCACCGTCACACAGGTCGTCTCGCCCAGGGCTACCGGTGCCGGGCAACTCGCCGCGGCGCTCACCACCTCTGCCACCGGCAAAGGCCTTTCAACCCCCCCAGCGAGAGCGCCACAAGATCTCTCAAACGCGCCCTCCTCGGTCGTGATGAACGCCACTCCACCTACCACCCCACCCTCGCCGGGCGTGCTGCCCTCCGGTTCCCTACCCGCGCCACGCGTTCTGCCACCGGGCATCTCTGCGGGCACGGAAGGGCTTTCGATTAGGGTCCCGTTGCCCGCCCATCCTGCCCGGATTGCGAGCTTCGCCCGGATTGCGAGCGTCCTGGAATCGCTCGCCACATTCCCAATCCCCCGCAACGGGGTCTACGGACGCCGGGCCGGCACGCCTACCTCCACGAGCGTGCTTCCCCCGCCTGCGTCCAGCCCGCTCCCCGATGGCTCCTCGAGCGCGACGGCTCCCCCTGCGGGGGCGGCGTTCTCTACCTTTCTCACCCTTGCGGGCCTCCTGCTGATCGGAGGCCTGGCGGCGGTGCGCCTACTGCGGCTTGCGAGCGAGCCGTGGCGCAGGGCGCCATTCGTCTTGATTCCAGAGCGACCGGGCTAACCGCTCCGCCCTGTTCTCAACTGGCGCTGGATCGCCTCGATCCAGCGCTTTTGGAAATCAAGTCAAAGCTCTTTGAAAGGAGCGGTAACTATGAAACGCCATTACTTGGCGATGGCTGTGAGCGTGCTTGCGCTCGCGGCGGCCCCGAGCACCGCATTCGCGGGCGGCGGCTCCCTGGGTGGACTCGTGGAACAGACCCAGACGGCCACCAACAGCAACGAAACCAATCAGACGGCCAACAGCACGGCCTCGAGCGAACAGACCAATGTGAACGCCCCCGTCTCGATTCTGAGCGAGGGCTCGAACAACGGGGACGTCAACCAGTCGAACAAAGGCGATACCAGCTCCTCGGCGCAGAACAACAACGGCACCGAACAGAGCAACTGGCAGAACCAAGAGGGCTCAGCCAGCGGCAAAAGCGGTCAGGGGAACGACTGCGGCTGCTCCCAAGGCGGCCAAGAAGTCGATCAATCCCAGACAGCTAAAAACAGCAATACCACCAATCAAACGGCCGAAAGCTCGGCCACGAACAAGCAGACCAATATCAACGTCCCCGTGGCGATCCTCAGCAAGGACTCGAACAACGGGAACGTGAACCAGTCGAACAAAGGCGAGACGAGCTCATCGGCGCAGAACGACAACGGCACCGAACAGAGCAACCAGCAGAACCAGAAAGGCTCAGCCGGCGGCGACAAAGGCTCGGGTAAAGGCTCGGGCGACAAAGGCAACGGTGGCAAAGACAAAGGAGGCCACCAGCCCTGCCACTCCAAAGACGACGGGCCCGGCCGTCCGGGCGATTCGCACGGCAAGGGTGGCGGCTCGAAGGTCGAGCAGAGCCAGACTGGTGAAAACAGCAACACCACCAACCAGACGGCCGAAAGCTCGGCCACCAATCGGCAGGAAAACGTCAACGCCCCCTACACCAAGGGTGGCAAAGGCCCCAAAGGCAGCGACTGCGGCTGCGAGGGCCAGCGCCACGAAGATGGCGGCGGCGACGTCAACCAGTCGAACAAAGGCGAGACGAGCTCATCGGCACAGAACGACAACGGCACCGAACAGAACAACCAACAGAACCAAAAAGGCACAGCCAGCTAAGCCCGTGGTGCGATAGGTAACGAGACACGGCAATGGGGCGCCCCGGGCTCGCACGGGGCGCCCAACGCCGCGCGCACGACATCCGCCTTGGGTACCCAAGCGAGGGGTGTCCGAGGGAGAGCTACTTGAGCGTGCGAGCGATCACGACCCGCTGAATCTCGTTCGTGCCCTCGTAGATCTGAGTGATCTTCGCGTCGCGCATCATGCGCTCCACGGGGTACTCCTTGACGTAGCCATAGCCACCCAACACTTGAACCGCCTCGACGGTCACCGCCATCGCGGTGTCCGAGCAGAACACCTTCGCCATCGAGGAGTACTTCGCGCGCAGGGGATGGCCTTGGTCGGCCATCGCACAAGCCTTGTAGAGCAGCTCGCGGGCGGCAGCCGTCTTGGTTTCCATGTCGGCGAGCTTGAACTGGATCCCCTGGAACTCGTTGATCGCCTGGCCGAACTGCTTGCGCTCGCGCGCATAGGCGACCGCGTAGTCGGTCGCCCCTTGGGCGATTCCCACGGCCTGGGCTGCCGCGCCCAGGCGGGTGCGCTCCAAGGTGCCAAGCGCCACCCTAAGCCCCCGGCCGACCTCGCCGATCACGTTCTCCTGGGGAACCCTCACGTCCTCGAAGATCGGCTGGCCGGTCGGCGAGGCCCTGATGCCGAGCTTGTGCTCGAGCTTGCCGACGCTGAAGCCCGGGCGATCTGCCTCGACGACGAACGCGGTGATGCGCTTGCTCTCGCGGTCGGTGACGGCGAAGGTGATGTAGAAGTCGGCGACGCCGAGGTTGGAGATCCAGTTCTTGGTGCCGTTGATGACCCATTCGTCGCCGTCCTGCACCGCGGTCGTCTGCATCCCGGCCGGGTCGGACCCGGCTTCGGGCTCGGACAGGGCGAAGGCGGGAGACCACTCGCCGCTCGCGCACTTGGGCAGGAAGCGCGCCTTGAGGTCCTCAGAGCCGAACAGCTGGATCGGCAGGGTGCCGAGCTCCTGGACCATCAGGATCAAGGCGCACGCCGCGTCCACCTTGGCGATCTCCTCAACCCCCATGTTGAGCATCAAGGTGCCTGTTCCGGTCCCGCCGTACTCGGTCGGAAACGGCAAGCCGAGGATGTCCTGCTCGGCGAGCACTTTGCGGATGTCCCAGGGGTATTCGGCTCGTTCGTCGATCTCGGCTGAGCGCGGCGCGATCTTCTCCTGGGCGACCTGCCTGATCATGGCGCAGAAGTCAAGATGCTCCTGCGGGATGGTGTAGGTGTCGGTGAGGGTCTCTTGCATGGTCTGCTGATCCTAGTGGCCTTGCGCGGGCAGCGCGCCCACCTCGCCGCGCATCGGCCAGGCCGCTACGCTCACCCCAATGGGCGCCCAGGCTGACTCCACGCAGACAGACATCGACCCTGGTCAGTTGGCCGCATGGATGGCCGAGGACCCCGGTCTTCAGGTGGTGGATGTGCGCGAGGGCTATGAGCGCGAGGCCGGATACATCGAGGGCTCGCGACACATCCCGCTCGTGGAGCTCAGCTCCAGGGCACGGGAGATCGAGCGCGAGCGTCCGGTCGTCTTCTACTGCCGCGTCGGCGTCCGCTCGGACATGGCGGCGCAGGCATTCCGCGCCAGCGGCGCGCAGGCCCTCTCGATGAGCGGCGGACTGGTGCGCTGGGCCGCTGAGGACAGGCCGCTCTCGCCCGAGGGCGGCGTCGTGGCAGACCACTGACGGATGCGTCCCGCGAGCATCCTGTCGATCCAGAATCCGCGTTGGATGAAACCGAGAAGGAGATTCACATGGAGGCATCTGAGTACCCCAAGGTGACCACGGGCGAGGGCTATGCCGTCGCCGAGGACCTCGACGCGCTCGGCGAGGGCTACGGCTTTCGCAAGCTGCGCAAGGGCTTGGGGGTCACCGCTTTCGGCGTCAACGCGATCACGATGCCGCCTGGCTATGAAACTGGAAGCCACTATCACGACGAGCAGGAGGAGCTCTACTTCGTGCACAGGGGCACGATCGAGATGGAGTTCGGCGACGGTACTTCACACCGCCTCTCGGAGGGCGGCTCTGCACGCGTGGACGCGGCAACCCTGCGCAAGGTCCGCAACGTAGGCGACGGCGACGCCGTCTACCTGTGCGCGGGCGGCAAGGACGGCTACGTAGGGCGCGACGGGCGCATGCCCGACGGCGAGAACCGCGTCAGCGGCCCTCCCGGGGCTGCTTAGAGCCTGTTTTCAAATCGGCGGTGCCTAGTAGAGAAGTTCCTTGACATAGCGCTGGTGCAGGCGCCCGAGCGAGGTCTTTTCGGGGTGGAAGCCGATCGCGTTGAACGCGTAGCCGGTGACCGGTGCCCAGGCGACGATGAAATAGACGCCCAGGAGCAACGCTGTGGTGCGTAGGCGGCGCGAGCTGGAGAGGGCGGCTAGCGGCAGGATCCAGAGCACATACCAGGGCAAGACCCAGCTGAGCGTGACGAGCAAGGCAACCGACGCCCAGCCGGCGGCCGTCAAGGATTCGCGTCGGCGCCAGGCGAGCACCGAGCAGGCGATCACACAGGCAACGAGCACGCCGCTGAGCAAGAGCCGCATCGTGTTGGTCTCCCCCCCCTGGCCGAGCGCGAGCCCAAGCAAATTGGGCATGCTCACCATCGTCACTAGGCGGCCCTGTGTGGCGAGATCGGGAAAGTGGGGGCCGAACGCGGCCACACTGCACACTCCGAGCGCGACCCCGGTCAGAGCCATACCGAGCAGGACCTGCATGAGATCGCGCCGGCGGTGAAACAGGGCGGCCAGCACAACCGGCAAGAGGATGCCCCCCGAGGCCTTGATCGCGACGGCAGCCACGAACGCGCCGCCCGCGCCGATCAGGGCAGGTGACCACAGGGCGGCTTCGGCCTTCTCGGGGATGGCGCCGCTCGAGCTGCCCGCGTTCGCTTCCCGATCCTGCGACTCGGCAGCATCGACCTCGCCCCCATCCGTGGCAGCGCGCGCGGCCTCATCGCCGCCACGCCTGAGCGCTCCGGGCATGCAGCCTGTACGCAAGAGCAGGTAGAAGCCGAGCACCACGAAGAACATCATCAGGAAGTCGTTGTGGTCTCCGCCCAAGCCCCAGATGAGCACGATCGGGTTCAGGCCGACGAGCACGATCGCGGCCACCGGGTCGCGGCCGAGCAGGCGCGCTGAGCGCCATACGAGCAAGACAGTGGCAAGGCTTGCGAGCATCAGGAGCCCCTTGAGCGTCCAGAAGGTGGCAGCTACGCCCAGCGGGACGACGGCGAAGGTGATAAGCGTGAACAAGGGCCCGTAGGGGCTCAGAAGCTGGTGCCAGTTGCTGAGCGCATAGCTCGGATCGCTGTGGGGCTCGAGCACCGGCACAGTCGTATAGGGATTGAGATGGTGAACGATCTCCATACGTCCGTAGTTGACGTAGTTGAAGATGTCGGTCAAGGCCAAGGGCGGCGCCAGGAACATGATCGCGTGCGCCGCCACCACCGCCGCTATCGCCAAGCGCGCGGGCAGACGGGGCACGTACCTGAGTCCCACCAGGTAGCTCACGTACATGGCGACGATGGCGCCACTGAATAGGTAGCGGAGCCCCTTGGTGTCGCGCGTGAGCGATGGCCACAGCCCACCAAGCGGGCCGGCCATCCAGCGTGGGAAGAAGTGCGGCGTGGTGGTAGCCGCGAGGATGCTGGGACGATCCGCGGCTGCCACCACCACGAGCAGGGCGCAGAGGAGGATCGCAAGCAGGGCTCCAGCCCCAACCCATAGGTCGACGCGCCGGCGCGTTGTGTCCGACCTCAGAACGTCGGCGGGGCCCCGCAGGGCCCCGAAGACATGCTCTCTAGTGCTGTGGGCATACCCCGTCATAGACGCGCCTCCCTGCCGGGATGAGCCCAAGCGCCCACTCCGTGGACCCTGCGTAAGCTCAGCAGCTCAGATGGTTGTGACGTTTACGGCCTTCGGCCCCTTGTCGCCTTGCTCCGCGTCGTAGGACACCTTGGTGCCCTCCTGGAGCGAGCGGTAGCCTTCGCCGTTGATCCCTGTGTGGTGTACGAACAAGTCCTTGTCGCCATCATCGGGGGTGATGAAGCCGAATCCCTTGTCGTCGCTGAACCACTTCACGGTGCCGGTGGGCATGTGATTTCCTCCACGATATGTGCGTGCTGCTACGCGGAGGATGCTGCTAGAGCTTCGACCTGCGAGCGCTTGCACTACTTTTCGCCGGGTTTTTTAGCCGGCCAGACCGCACGACCGTAGCAGGTCGATATGTGGATGTGTTAGCAAGTGGTATATGCGCGGTAGCCCAACCGAGGAGACGCAAGCGTCTGGACCGGTGTTGCGGCGGCTGCTCCCCCTCGGGGAGCCGGCCGGCGTCGAGCATCTCGTCCATGAGCTCGACTTTGCCGAGCGTGCCGCCGGCGGGCCATTCTCACGTCCTTATGTGATGCTCAACATGGTCAGCACCGCCGATGGTCGCGCGACCCTCGGTGGCCGCTCAGGGCCGATCGGCGGAGATGCCGACAAAGCGCTTTTCCTGGGTCTGCGCACAGCGGTGGACGGTGTGATGGCGGGCGCCGGCACTGTGCGGGCCGAGCATTACCGGCGGCTGGTGCGCGACGAGCGCCGGCGGGCCATCCGGCGCGAGCGTGGCCTGACCGAGGAACCGCTCGCGTGCATCGTCTCGGGCCGTCTCGCCCTGAACGCGGAGATCCCCTTGCTGGCAGATCCCGGGGCGAGGGTAGCGATCCTCACGACCTCGCAGGCGAGCCTGCCGCAGGAATGCCGTGCCGACATCCACTACATCCGCACCGTGCGCGATGGGCTACTCGACCTGCCGAAGGCCATGGCCCAGCTGCGGGCAGAGCACGGCATTCGCACCCTGCTGTGCGAGGGTGGCCCCCACCTCAATGCTCAGCTTCTGGCGGAGGGGCTCGTGGACGAGCTGTTTCTGTCCCTCTCCCCCGTGCTTGCCGGCGGGGACCTCACGAGCGAGGCGCTCAGGATCCTCAGCGGGCCCGAGCTCGACCCGCCGCTCGCGCTGGAGCTGGTGAGCGTTACGGAGCACGACTCGTATCTGTTCCTGCGCTACAAGATCCTCCCTTGATGGACCGGAGCCGCACATGTGCGGCTCCGCCTGTCGGCGCATGCGCCGACAGGGACAGTGGCGCATGCGCCACTGTCAACCCGAAATATGGAGACGATCAACGTCCGTCATAGCGGCGCCCGCGCGGGAGCACCGCGACGTTGAGCACGAGGCTGTTGGGCACCATGATCGGGCCCTCCTCGGTCGCGAAGGTGGTGTAGAGCAAGCCGAGCGAGCTCACCGTGCCTTCGATCTGCCCCGCCAAAGGGCCGCCCTGGAGGCGTACCTGGTCGCCGACGCGAAACGGGCGCGCGCTCAGGAGGACGGTGCCGGCGAACATGTTGCCCAAGGTCTGCTGAGCGGCCAGGCCGAGGATTACCGCGGTGAAGGCCCCACCGAGTGCCAGCGTGCGCGGTTCGACGCCCGCGATCCCGAGCGCGACGACGAACGCGACGGCCACGGTGAGCAGGCGGATCACGAAGCCAACGGTGCCGGCCGCCGCCGGATCCATGCGCCGGAACAGGGCGGGACCGAAGGCGCGGCCGACATCGCGGGCGATCGCCCAACCGAGGATCAGGAGCGCGATCACGGTGACGAAGTCCACGGGCGTCCTCACCCAAGCCAGTTCGCCGTGACCGCGCTTGTCGAGGCCCATCAGGTCGTAACGATATTCGTAGAGCACCACCACGCCTACGAATAGAGGCACGAGCAGAATCGCCTCCCAGCGCGCTCGGCGGACCGCGCCGGGGCTGACCTGGCTGAGCAGCCCGGCTTCGCTCCAGGCTTGGCTGCGCGTCTCGAACATGCGCGGTGGGGTCTTCGGGCGGGGAGCCATCCCAGCGAATGATCTACTCTTCAGCGGCGATGAGCGTCACCATCGACATCCGAGAGGTGACGCCTCTCGACAGAGGCGTGTATTGGAGGATATGAAAGATGAGCGCCACGACCCTGCGCAAGCTGGTCATTCCGGCCGTCGTCCTCGGCGTGATCCTCGTGATCGTCGCGATCGTTTACTTCGTCGAGCCGGCCCATTCGCTGCCTTCGTTCTTCCCCGGGCACGTGTCGGCCTCGAGCAGCGAAGCTAGCCACCATCACACCAAGCACGGTATCGCCGCGCTTGTCGTGGCGCTCGCCTGCTTCGCCTTCGCCTGGTTTCAGAGCGGACCGAAGACCAGCGCCGCATGAGCGCCGGCTCCTGAGATCAGTCGAGCGCGAACGCCAGCGTGCTGGCGAGCCCGAGCACGATGCAATAGATGCCGAACGGGCTCAGGCGGTTGGTCTGAAAGTAGCGCAGCAGGAACTTCACGGCCAGGAATGTCGTCAGCGCCGCGCACAGTCCGGCCACGAGCGCCTGTCCGCGAACGCCGTTGCCCTGCGATCCGAGCAGTTCTGGCACCTTGAGTGCGGCGGCCGCGAAGATCACCGGGGTCGCGAGCAGGAAGCTGTAGCGGGCGGCGTCCTCGTTGGAGAGGCCGACCAAAAGGCCACCGCCCATCGAGAAGCCCGAGCGGGAGATGCCGGGGATCAAGGCCGCGGCCTGCGACACGCCGACCGCGCCCGCCTGGCGCCAGCTCAGCTTGGCGATTCGCGCGTCGCCGTCCCCCAGGTAGTCGCCGGGACGAGGCGGACGCTTGCGCAGGCGCTCGAACACCAGCAGCGCGATCCCGTTGACGATCAGGAAGGCCGCCGCGACCGATGGCGAGGCGAACAGTTTGCGCAGGGGTTCTTGAAGCAGCAGTCCGATGATGCCGACGGGGATCGTGCCGACGACGAGCAGCCAGCCGAGACGGGCGTCGATGTCGTCATCGCGGATCTCGCGGATCCGCAGCGAGCGGAAGATGCCTTTGACGATCCTGACCCAGTCTTTGAGGAAGAACAGCAGCAGTACGATCGCCGTGGCCAGGTGGGTGGCAATCAGGAACGTCAGGAAGTAGGGCGCGTCCTGGTGGATGCTCCAACCCGCGAGCCCCGGCAGCACGACCGCGTGACCGAGGCTCGAGATGGGAAACGGCTCGGCGACGCCCTGCGTCAGGCCGAGGACGATCGCCTGGAAGTAGGAGATGGGGTCGTGCACGCGCCGGAAGCTTATGGGGCGCAGACGACAGGCGGGGAAGGGGCCGTTCACCGACCGTTCACACAATAGTCCCCGACTGGTCACAAAGTTGGCCATTTGCAGGAAGAACCTCTTGGTATACGAGAAAAGACCGAGAGGAATAGAAATGAACGGTTCGACCACACGGGTCGATATGCACTGTCACTCAACCGCCTCCGAGGTGTCCAAGCTCGGCGTGAAGCGGGCGCTGGGCCTACCGGAGTGCGCGACGCCTCCCGCGGAGGTCTACGAGCTCGCCAAGCGCCGGGGAATGGACTTCGTGACGATCACAGATCACGACACGATCGATGGGGTGCTCGAGATCGCCGACCGTCCGGACGTGTTCGTCTCCGAGGAGCTGACCGCCCACTTCAGAGGCGAGCCTCAGGCCGTGCACGTGCTCTGCTACGGGATCGCGCCTGAGGACCACGAATGGCTGCAAGCCAACAAAGGCGACGTGGAGCTGTGCGCGATGTATCTATACGACCGGGACATCGCCTGCGCCTTGGCGCACCCCTACTACGCGGTGGGAGCACCCCTGACCGCCCGCCACCGGCGCCGCCTGGCCGAGCTGTTCGAGATCTGGGAGACGCGCAACGGGGCACGCGCACGCGAGCTCAACAGGCCGGCGGCCATGTACGTGGCAACGCTCGACGGAATGGGCATCGGCGGCAGCGACGATCACGCCGGAGTTGACATCGGGCGCACCTGGACCGAGGCGCCGGCGGCGGACACGCCGGAGGAGTTCCTCAGACACGTACGGGCGGGCGAGGTATCGGCCAAAGGCAAGCAAGGCAGCGCCGCGAAGTGGGCGCACGCCGCGATCGCCTTGGCGGCGCGCTCGCTCGGCCACGACGAGCACGACGGCGATCCCTCAAGGCCGGACCCGAAGCGCGTGATGACGATGGTGCAGCGCCTGTTGCGGGAGGGCGACGCGCGCGAAGGAGCAACCGGCGCCGACCTGGCGCCGGCGGACGCGCGCTGCCTGTTGCGTGCGTGGCTGGCGGCGGTCCAGCTCGACCATCTCGACGAGGGCGGCCTGATCGCCTACATGCAGGAGGATGGCTTCAGCCACTCCGACCTCTACCGCAGGGCGTGTCGCCTCCATGAGCACAAGCTGCGTGAAGCCGTCGAAGCCGCCGTGCGCGCCACCGGCGGGGAGCCGGCGACCGGCTCGGCCGGGGACACTGGTACCCCGGGAAGGGCGGGCGGGACGGCTGCCTCCACAGGCGAGCGCGAGCTGGGCGCCGCCGCGGCGGGCCTGTTCGAGAGCTGCATCGCGGCCATCCCCTATGCACCGGCCACGGCGTTCCTGGCCAAAGAGCAGGCCAAGCTGGCGCGCTATGCGGCGAGCGCCGACGGGGAGCCGCCGCGGGTGGCGATCCTGGCCGACGGGATCGGCTCGACGCACGGGGTGAGCCGCACGATCGAGGAGATCCGCCGCCGCGGCGTGGAGGGCTTCGAGATCGAGGTGGTGGCCACCGACCCCGACGTGGACCGGCGCCTGTCGGCGGTGGCAGAGCTCGAGGTGCCCTTCTATCCGGGCCTGCGCATCGGCGTGCCCAGCCTCTCCGCGGCGGTGCACACCTTGGCGGAGGGCGATTTCGATGCCTTGCACGTATGCTCACCGGGCCCCGTGGGGATCGCCGGAGCACTGCTGGCGCGGGCGCTGGGCCTGCCCTTGATCGGCAGTTATCACACCGAGCTGACGGCATACGCCAAGCTGCGCTCCCAGAGCCAGGGCCTGGCGGAGGCGATGGGCATGGCCGTGGGCGCCTTCTACCACGCATGCGACCTGGTGCTCTCTCCCAGCACGGCCTCCGACGAGGCGCTCGCCTCGATCGGGATGGGAGCGGAGAAGGTGATGCGCTGGGACCGCGGAGTGGACACCTCTCGCTTCGATCCGGCACTCCGCAGCGAGGAGCTGCGTGGAGCATGGATGGAGGGGCTGGCGTGCCCGGGGCGCTCGAGCGCGAATCGCAAAGGGCCTCAGCCGATCCGGCTACGGCGCGAATGCCCTCGGGTGAATGTCCTCTACGCCGGCAGGATCACCCGCGAGAAGGGGGCCGAGCTACTCGTCGAGACGTTTTTGGCGGCGAGGGCGCGCGACCCAAGATTGCACCTGGTGCTGGCGGGAGGGGGGCCCGAGCAAGAGCGTGTTCGCGAGCGCGTCGGCGAGCATGCGACGTTCCTGGGCTGGCTCGAAGGCGCTGACTTGGCGCGAGCGTATGCCTCGGCCGACGTGTTCCTGTTTCCCAGCTCGACCGACACCTTCGGCCAGGTAATCCTCGAGGCGCAGGCTTCAGGCTTGCCCGTGCTGGCGGTGGCCGAGGGCGGTCCGCTCACGCTGGTGCGCGACGGGGTGAGCGGGCTTCTGCGCGACGCCGATTCCCAGCAGTTGGCGGACGGGCTGCTGGAGCTGGCCGATTCCTCGCTCTTGCGCGAGCGCCTGGCTCGAGCTGGTTTGGACACTGCGCGCGAGCGCACCTGGGAGCGCGCCCTGGAGCGCCTGGGAGCCGGCTACCGCCGCGCGCTTGCCGGCGAGGCGCTAGATTCGCTCGACCGGGATCGCCTGGTCGCGTGACCCGCTCGCGTCGCGTGCTCGCCGTGGCCCTCCACGACATCGAGCCGGCGACGTTCGAGCGCTGCGCGCTGATCCGCGACTGGCTGGACGACCACGGCGTCGGGCAGGTGACGCTGCTGGTGATCCCCGCGCGCGACCTGCACCCGTTGGCCGAGCGCTCACCGGAGATGGTCAGGTGGCTGATCGAGCGCGAGCACGGCGGTGACGCGATCGCCCAGCACGGCTTCCAGCACCTGCGCTCGCGGCGGACACATATGTGGCCGGGCGGCGGGACCGGGGGGGCGGGCGGAGCAGGCGGCCTCTATCAATCTTTGCGCGCCGTCGGCGCCGACCGCGAAACCGAGTTCGTGGGACTCGACGCGATCGAGACCAGGCGCGCAGTGGACGCCGGGCGGCGCGTGTTGAAGCTGGCAGGGCTGGAGCCGCGCGGCTTCGTGGCCCCAGGCTATGCCTATACGCCGGCCCTGCGCCAGACCCTGAGCGAGCGCTTCCACTGGTGGACGGCCTTGTTGGGCCTGCACAGAGTCCACCCTCCCCATCCCGCCGCCGTGCGGCTCGACGAGGCACGGGAGCGAGAGAAGGCACGACGCGACCTGCTCGGACCGCCGCTCGCCCTGTCGAGCGCGGGCGGACTGCGCAAGGCGCTCTCCCCGGTGCTGCTGCGCGCGGGCGCGTTCCTGTCGGGATCCACCTTGCGCTTGGACCTGCACCCCGCGGACCTGGACGACCCGCGCCACATGCTCGCTTTGGAGTGGGTGCTCAAGCGAGCGGCATCCAGCCGCGAGGCGGTCACCTATGAGCAACTGGCTCAGTCCACGCCGACGGGCTCTGCCGCTGGCCCCTCCACGTCGTCCCCAGTGACCCCCTCGGGCGCACCCGCGCGCTGGGCGGGACGGACATAGAGCAGCCAAAAAGAGGCGCCGAGCAAGAGCGCGCCACACAGGATCCAGCCCAAGGCGGTCGTGCCGACCCCCACATACTTGAGCCCGGAGGCAGCCACGACGAAGGTGATCATCGGCCGCACGTAGCGGTCTGGAGCGCTAGAGGAGACCAGCGAGCCGACGAATACGGCGGGCACGCTGCCGATGATCAAGGACGCGGTGACGCCAAACACGACGTGCCCGAACACGAGCGCTCCCAGGGCCGCGGCCAAGGTCAGAGGCACGGCCTGGGTGAGGTCGGTGCCCACCAGCTGGCCGGCGCTGAGCAAGGGATAGAGAAACAGGAGCATGATGATCATCAAAGAGCCCGACCCAACCGAGGTCATCCCGACGATGATTCCGCCGACCATCCCGATCGCGACAGTGGGCAGGGGCCGGGGGACGATCTCGTGGACCATCGCCGTGCGGCGCGAGCCGCCACGGCGGTCGAGGATGTAGCGCAGGACCATCGCGGTCGCCCCGACCAGGAGCGCCGCGCCGAGTGCCACCTCGATGTTGTCTTGGGCCGCCTTGGCGTTACCCATCAGGTGCAGGAGATAGGCCCCGAGGAAGGCCATCGGAGCGGAGCCGAGCACCATCCAGCCCACCAGGCGCAGGTTGACCGTGCCGCGGCGCAGGTGCACGGCCGCTCCGATCGGACGCATCACGACGGCTGCCACGAGATCGCTGGAGATCGCCGCGGCGGGCTGGACGCCGAACAGAAGTATCAGCATTGGCGTCATCAGGGCACCGCCGCCCGCGCCGGTCATGCCGACCAGGAAGCCGATGATGGCGCTGCCGAGGACGATGTATGGATCGATGTGGATGACTGTCACTCCCTTGCATCAACGCCGGACGCCTTCCAGGCCCATGCCTGGTCCTAGCCGCGAGAAAGCGTAGACGCAAAGCTCTCCAGGCAGGCAGCTAGTTGCCGCGCCTCTCGATCGTAGGCCAAGCGGGCCGTCTCCACCCAAACTGAAAATGTCTCTCTCTGGGGCTCCGCGGGCGTGTGTTGGTAATACGTCGCCACCGGAATGTCAGGGCGTACAGTCAGCCCATGCCAAAAGGCCATGCAGTAGCTCGACCTCATCACGCCACAGGCGACGCTCGCCGGTGAGCGAGGAGCCCACAGCCACGCGCACCGATACGCGCGGGGCTCTACTTCAGCCACCAGGCTTGTTTGGAACACGATCCGCGGGCACACATGCCGGAGCACCCGGAGCGCCTTGAGGCAATTGAGCGGACGCTGGCTGGACAGGACTGGCTGGGCTGGGAGCGACGCGCAGCGCCGCCCGCGCAGGAGCCTCCGGCGGAACTGGCGGACGCGCTCGAGTGTGCTCGCGGCGGTGCAGGGTAGCGGCGCGGCTCGTCCGAGGCCCCACACGATCGCCAGGGAGCCTCTCCCTACTGCCCTGTCAGGTCACGTCGCCTGAAGGTCCATACCGCAGCGAGAGCACACCCCGCTGCCGCGGCGAGCATCAGGGCGGCGGCGCCGGTGCGAAATGGCTGGGTGGGTACGAGCCCGACGTGCGCGAACGGCGTCAGGTCCACGAGCCACCGCGGGACGCCGAGCAGCGCGGCCACGAGCTGCCACAGGAACGCGACGGTGAGGAGCCCGTAGGCGATCCCGGCGCTCACGCGCGGCACGATCGCGTATGCCAGCGCGGCGATCCCGAGGAACAAGAGCGCGACCGGCAGGCAGTTCGCGCCGGCCTCGAGCATCCGCGCCAGCGCGATGTGGATGCCCACCGAGGTCGCTCCGATCCAGGTCAGCACACCGGCGGTGAGCGAGATCGCACAGGCGCCGGCGGCGGCGAGCGCCAGGCGCCCGCCGAGCCAGCGGCTGCGTCCGACGGGCAGCGCGAGCAGCGTCTCAAGGCGCCCGTCTGCTTCCTCGTGTCGGGCGGCGCCGACCTGCGCGCACGCGAACAGGCTGACGGTGAGGATGAAGAAGAGGAACACGAACGCGAGATAGCCGGTCGGTGTCGCGATCGACCCGGAGCCGAGCTTGGCCAGTTCGCGCTGCACGCCCGGCGGGATGCCTGCCGAGGAGACGCTCTTCGAGACCACCCCGAGGATGAGGGCGAACACGCCCATCCCGCTCGCCCACACGAGCAGGCTCGTTCGCTCTGAGCGCAGCGCCTGCGCGGTCGGGGAGGAGAGCAGCCCCAGGCGCGGCGCGGCGCTATCGCGGGCGGGCAGCGTGCCGGTGCCGATGTCTCGCCGCAACGCGATCCGTGCGCTGAGCGCCAGCAACAGCACACTCGCCGCGAGAGGGAGCAGCAGCGCGAGCGGCCGAGGGCCCGCGAACGGGCGCAGCTGCTCGGCCCACCCCAGTGGCGTCATCCAGCGCAGCCATCCAGCACCATTGGCTGTGTCGGCGATCACGCGCAGCAGGAACATCAGCGCGAGCACCGCGCCGCCCAGCTCAAGCGCAAGGCGGCGGGTCGGCGCGAGCTGGCTGCTCAGAGCACCAACACCGACGAACACGGGTGCTACCGAGACGGTCGCGAGCGCCAGATATGCCGCTCCGCCCGCGGGGAGACCGCCGATGAGAAAGCCCGTGAACTCCCCCAGCCACAGCAGCAGGACTCCCGCCGCGATCGCCGCAATCGCCGTGAGGTAGGTCGTGCGACGGCCGACGATCCCGGCGAGCAGGAGTTCCATCCGGCCGGTGTCCTCCTCGGTGCGCAGCGCGCGCACGGCGGCGAGCAGCCCGAACACAGCGGCGAAGATCGCGAGTGTCCCTCCGACCCGCCACGCGGTGTAGCCGCTGACGGTGAGCAGGTCGTGGGGTTCGCCGTAGAACAGGCGCAGCGCCTTGTTGGGGCCGAAGCTGCGGGCGAAGGAGAGCCGCTCGGTGATCGTCGGGTAGGTGTGGCGGTAGCCGGCGGGCTGGATGTAGGCGTAGAGCGCGAACAGGTACACGAAGGCGATCGTGCGAACCCGCGCGTCGCGGAATGACCGGCGCGCCAGCGCGAGCGCGGTGCCGCGGCCCGCGCCGGCGTGCGACTGGGAGGCGCTTGCCACGGGGGGCGTTCCGCTAGCTGCTGACACGTCCGTCGGAGCCGTCGTAGTGGTGGATGAATATCTCCTCGAGCGAGGGCTCGCGGCTCGTGAGCGTCGCGACTGGATGCTCTGAGAGCGCGGCGATCAGCGGGCCGATGCTGCCTGTGACCGCGAACCGCAGGGCATTGGGTCCAGCGCTCTGCACCTGCACACCCTCGAGCGACGGGAGCGTCGGCGCCCGGCCTGCGAACGTGATCTCGACTGTCTGCGCGGCCAGGTGGCGCAGCTCCGCGAGCGTGCCCTCGTCGACGAGCCTTCCGCTTCTGAGGATGCCGACGCGGTCGCACAGCGCCTCGACCTCGCTGAGGATGTGGGAGGAGAGGAACACGGTCTGCCCGCGCTGCTTTGCCTCGCCTATGCACTCGCGGAAGGCGACCTCCATCAGGGGGTCAAGGCCGCTGGTCGGCTCGTCGAGGAGCAGCAGATCGGAGCGGGTGGCGAGCGCCGCGATCAGCTGCACCTTCTGACGGTTGCCCTTCGAGAGTGCCCGGATCTTCTTTGAGGTATCGAGCTTGAAGCGATCCACGAGCACATCGCGATAGGAGACGTCGGTGCCGCCGTGCACGCGCGCGAGAAAGTCGAAGGTCTCGGCGCTCGTCATCGAAGGCCACAGGAATGGCTCGCCGGCGACATAGGCGACACGGCGGTGTGCGGGGACGGGATCGCGCCACGCGTCGAGCCCGAACAGCTCCGCACGACCGGCTGTGGGACGGTGCAGACCGAGCAGCAACCGGATCGTCGTGGTCTTACCGGCGCCGTTGGGGCCGAGGAACCCGTACACCTCGCCGGGCGCTATAGACAGGTCGAGCCGGTCGAGCGCGAGCGTCGCCCCGTAGCGCTTGGTGAGTCCCTGCGCACGAATCGCCTCGCCACGGGGGCCGCTAGCTGTTTTGACTATGGGCGCAGGAGGACGTGACATGGTCATCTCATTGGTCAAGGATCTGGTGTTCACCGTCGCCGAGCAACCGGTGTTTTCACCGACGGGACCTGAGGATGCCCACAGTGATCAGCCATTCGATGCTCGCGCCGGCATTGTCGGTGGACGGGTCAAGTATGAGGCAATGGCGTGAAACCTGGACTTCGAGGATCGTGGAGATCCGTGCGGCTCGGCTTGCCTCCGAGGGCTACCACCACGCTTGTTACGTGCTCGAACATGGCGAGCCACTGGCCGAGTAGCTCTGGGGAGCCCGAGGAAACCTGAGATCCTCGGATGACAGAGAATCCCACACTGTCAGTAGTTACCCGCGCGGTCAATGGCGGGGTTCTGCGGCTGCTGCGCTCCGCCAGCGAACGTAGCCTGCGTTTATGCCCTCTGAGACATCATCTACTGAGAAGTTGCGCGTGATCGTCGCCGGTGGCGGGGTCGCAGCGCTTGAGACGATCCTGGCTCTCCGCGAGCTGGCCCCGGACCTGACCGACGTGAGCGTGGCCCCTGCCCTTGTATGAGCTCGCGCTGATGACCGCCGGGCGCGCGTATGACACGAACATGGACGTTCAGGTCGTGCTCGTCACTCCCGAGGACATGCCGCTTGCGATCTTCGGCCAGGGCGCGAGCAGCACCGTCGCCGGGCTGCTCCAGCGCTCGGGCATCCAGACGATCGGCTCCGCCTACACCGAGATACCGAGCGCCGGACAGCTCGTCATCAACCCTGGGGATCGTCATCTTCACGTCGACCGTGCGATCGCGCTGCCCGAGCTCTACGGACCGTCCGTGCACGGGGCATCCCTTTGAGCGAACATGGTTTTGTGCGAGTGAACCCCCACGGGCGCGTGCTGGATGTCGAGAATGTCTATGCCGCCGGTGACTGCACCGAGTTTCCCGTCAAGCACGGCGGCGTTGGCGCGCAGCAAGCCGACGTGGTTGCGCAGTCGATTGCGGCGCGCGCGGGAGCGCCGGTGGCAGCCGAGCTGTTTCATCCCGTGATCCGCGGGATGCTGCTGACCGGCGATAAGCCCTTGTATCTGACGGCACGCATCGCCGGCGGACATGGGTTCAGCTCCGAGATCACCGACTCCCCGACGTGGGACCCGCCTAACAAGATCGTCGCGAAGTACCTGGCGCGCCCTATCTGGACGCGCGCGACCGCGAGCAGATCGCCTCCCGATGAGCACGCGAGCGCTGAGCGAGCAGACCCGTGCCGCGAGGGATAGCCGTGGACACCCAAGCACCACTCCCGGCTGCATGAGGCGCTGGGAACAGTCGCGACTGAGCTGCTGAAGACCTGCCCCCCGTGCCGATCATCACGGTGCCGTTGAGCGCCAGCCAGGCTTCCGGGTAGACGCTCACACAGTCAAGCGCCGCAAAGTAAGCGCTCAGTGCGAGCACCTGGAGCGCCGCGCCGACACGGACGCACCCACGTGGTCCCACACGCTATCGCTGCCTGGATGAGCTTAGAATCGGGCGGAATGCAAATCTGGGAGCTAGACCGTCTGCGTGTCGCGGCGCACCATCCGGAGATCCTTCGCTCCGATGGGGGCGCCAACCGCGTGATCGCGCTGCTTCTGCCCCAGGGCGAGTGCCTGCAAGAGCACCAAGTCCACGAGTACGCGCTCGTGTTCGTCCTGCGCGGCGAGCTGCTGGTCAGCGCTGGAGCCAGCGAGCGGTCTCTCTCGGCGCCGAGCCTGATCCACTTCGACCCCGCCGAGCGCCACGAAGTGCGTGCGATTAGCGAGTGCCAGCTCGTCCTGTGCCTGGCCCCGTGGCCCGGCCCGGGGCACCCAAGCCAGTCCGCCACGTAGGAGCTCCGGTGAGCCGCGTCTGGTTTCGTCGTCCGCTGGCTGCACCTGCTCGCGATGGCGTTCTTCGTGGGAGGGCCGCTGCCGCTAGGATGCGAGGCTCCACGCCGACGTAGCTCAGCCGGTAGTGCACTCGCATGGTAAGCGAGAGGTCTCGGGTTCGAATCCCGACGTCGGCTCTCTTGACGGTTAGCTTGCACTGTCGCGGGTGCCCTATCGCGATGCTCTTTCGTTGCCGATAGGGAAGAAGGATTTCTCAAGGCATCCAAGTGCCCAAGCTTGGATCTTCGCCACCAGTAGGGAGGTTGCTGTGCCGCGACACAACGGGCTCCGAGCAAGGCCAACCAACGACGAGCAGTTGCCAAAGCCTGCGGAGGACGCTCTCTTCCCCGGGGGTGGGCTGCCCGCGGCGGAGACGCTCGTGCGCCGCAGATCGATCCAGCTCATGGCCGTGCTCGCGCTTTTGGTGAGCGTCGTCTACCTGACCTGGAGGGCGTGCTTCACGCTGGGCGGGAATTTGTGGATCTCGCTGCCGCTTTGGGTCCTGGAACTGTACGCCGCGGTGGGCCTCGGGCTGTTTACGTTTTCATTGTGGAACCTCGATCGGCAACTCGTCCCGGAACCTTTGCGACAGACCGATCTGCGCGTGGGTGTCCTGATCCCCACGTACAACGAGCCGATGGAGGTCCTCTTCCCGACGGTCGCCGCGGCTGTCGCCCTGGAGCCCAATCATGAGACATATGTGCTGGATGACGGACAGCGACTTTGGGTGCGCGCAATGGCCGCGTCGCTGGGCGCGCGCTATATCGCTCGCGAGGAGCACACGCACGCGAAGGCTGGCAACGTCAATCATGCCCTCGCCCAACTCGATCTCGACGTGGTCGGCATTCTCGATGCCGACCACGTCGCCGGCAGCGGGTTCCTGACGAACACCCTCGGCTACTTCGAGGATCCCCGTGTGGCGGTCGTGCAGACGCCCCAGGACTTCTACAACCTGGACTCATTCGAGCACGACAAGAACCGCTCGTGGTTCTGGCGTGCTCGGCGGCCGATCTCGTTCAACGAGCAGCGGCTCTTCTACCGGGCGATCCAACCGGGGAAGAACCGCTGGAAGGCCGCGTTCTGGTGTGGAACGAACGCCGTCATCAGAGCCAGCGCGATCGCAGAGATCGGCGGCATCGCCGATGAGACCGTGACCGAGGACATGCACACCACGATCCGGCTGCACCGGCACGGGTGGGAGAGCGTCTACCACAACGAGGTACTCGCCCATGGGCTCGCGGCCCGTGACGCGACCGAGTACCAGGCGCAGCGCTTGCGCTGGGGCACCGGTGCGATGCAGATCGTGCGCCTGGAGCACCCGCTCACCCGACGGGGCCTCAGCCTGTCTCAGCGTGTCGCCTATGCCGCGACGATCCTCGGCTGGTTTGACGCCTGGCGGACCCTCGGCTACGTGCTGCTGCCCCTGGTCGTCCTCTTCAGCGGCGCAACCCCTATCCATGCGCCGTTCGCGGTCTTCGTGACCTCCTTCGGGGTTACGTTCGCGCTCCAGCGGCTGGCGATGGCCCTGCTCTCGCGCGGATACGCGCCACAGGGCATGGCGGCGCTGTTCGAATTCGTTCGCCTGCAGAGCAACCTCAAGGCCACTTTGACCTATTTCCGCCGCGGCGAGCGGCCATTCAGCGTTACCGCCAAGCACGGCACCGACGAGCGCCATCGCACGCAGGCGCCCTGGTCGCTGTGGGTCCTGCTCGCTCTGACCGGACTCGCCCTCGTCTGGTTTGCCTGCACGCTCGCCGGGCTCACCCCGGTCGTCTACCACGTCAAGTGGACCGTCTACGGCGCCCTGTTCTGGGTACTCGTGAACTCTGGGTTCCTCGTGGCCGCCCTCTCCCGCATCCGCTCAGATCGGTTCGCCTCGGAGCGGCGGGCCGCCGTACGCCTGCAGACCGGCGGCCCGGCAAGCGTGCAGGGGCGCTCGGGCCATCTGCTCGACATCTCGATCGGCGGCGCGATGATTCGCTGTGAGCGCCCCCCTGAGCACTGTGAAGAGCCGCTCGAGATCGAGCTCGACTGCGCCGGGCAGCAGATCGCCCTCTTGGGCGAAGAGCGCGGCCGGCAGACGCTCGCCGACGGGAGCGCAATCGTCAGGCTGCGGTTCGTGGAGCAGCAGGTGCAAGAGCTCGCCCGGCTGGCGCGGGCTCTGTTCGGAAGCACCCACCCAAGGTCGGGCGAAGAGGCCAGAATCGAAGAGTCGGCGGCGTAGTAGACCTGTCTAACACGCCGGGTGTCTGTGGGAGACGGGGATGATCGCGTCGCGCTCGCCGGCGATCATGCGCCTATTCCTCCCTCCCCCGTGCGGTCGGCTCCGCCTCCATACCCCACAAATGTTGCCGGCGGGCCGGTGTACTATTGCCCGTAGTTGTCCGCTTCTGTCCGCACCGGGACAGAGGCGAAACGCCGATGAAGGAGCCGAGAAATGGCTATGCCAAAAGACTCGGCGCCTTGTGGGGCTTCCATCGTCAGGAGGGGGTCCGGGGTTCGAGTCCCCGCGTCGGCTTTGGCCGAGCCGACACATGAGTCCCGGACTCGACCGCCCCGCGCGCGCGGGCAGGAGCAGGAGAAATGGTTCTACCGTCTTGCCGCATGGATCGCCCCGGAGCGCAATCCAGCCGGAGCGGTATACGGGTTGATCGCGGTGGGGGCCCTGCTGGCGGCCGAGAGCGGCCTGAAGGACACCTATCCCGAGACGATCGGCTCGGCGGCGATCGCGGTGACGCTGTACTGGTTCGCGCACTCCTATTCGGACGTGCTCGGTCTGCGCCTGTTAGAACAGCGGCGCGTGAGCTTTGCGGAGCTGTGGCACATGTTCGTCCAAGACTGGTCGATTGCGAGAGGGGCGGGCGCCCCGCTATTGACGATCTTGGTGGCCTGGGCGGCCGGGGCCAGCCAAGTGACGGCGGTGACCGCCGGTGTGTGGACGGTGATTGGGAGCCTGATCGCCTTCGAGCTGGCGGCGGGGATACGCTCGAAAGCCAAGCCGATGGAGTTGGTGCTCGACGTCTCCGCAGGGACCACCTTGGGTTTGGGGATCCTGGCGCTCAGGGTCCTGCTTCATTGAGCTCACCCGCCGAGCAAAAGCCAACGTGACCGGTGCGCAGGGGCCTGGTGTCATAGCCTGGGGTCCCGGTATCGTAGACAATAAATCTCTGACATGGAATGATATTGTTTTCAAGACTCCTTGATAGTCGAGGGGCTATAAGTATTCGAGGAGATAGAACGCGGTGAAGGCGGGCGGTAACAACCTCGGCGGCGGCACCCTGGCACGCCGGCAGCTTTCGCACGCCCAGACGGCGATCGGCGGGGCCCGGCAGCAGGCGGCGGTTGGCGTTGCGGGACCATCCGCCGCCGTGACGGGCACCGGCGAGCGAGCCGCCCAGACCGGGGGCTCCAGCCAGACGGCACCGCTGTATGAGCGCCTGCCGAGGGGGCCCCACCGGATGGGCCCGGACGAGGTTGCCGCGAACCAGCGGCTGCGCATGTATGGCGCGATGATCGAGGCCGTGGCCACAAACGGCTACGGCCGTACCAGTGTCAAGCAGGTGGTGACATTGGCCGGTGTGTCCAGGCGGGCCTTCTACGAGCAGTTCGCCAACAAGCAAGAATGCTTCTTGGCGACACTCGAGTTGATCGCAAGCCAGGCGATGGACAGCATCGCGATGGGCTACGGCTAGACCGAGGGCTCGCTCGAAGAGCGCCTGGAAGCCGCGCTCGCGAGGTTTGCCGAAGTGGTCCAAGACAACCCAAAGGGTGCGCGCCTGATGCTGGTCGATGCGCCCTCGGCGGGACCCGCGGGGTGCGAGCGGCTGACCGAGACGCTCACGGTGTTCGAGGAGCGCTTGGCCGCGAGCTTTGCCGACGCGCCCGATGCACAGCCGCTGCCCGAGCCAATTGCCCGGGCGATCGTGGGCGGGCTGCGGCGCGCCACCTTCGTGCGTCTGATCGAGGAGCGCACGGCGGAGATGGGAGAGCTCGTGCCGGACATGCTGAGCTGGACGCTCGCGCTCAGGATGAACGGGCCGAGCCCGCTGGGGACACGCCTGAGAGCGGTCGCGGAGCATGCCTCCCTCGGACACGAGGACGACCGCGCGCGCGTGCTGCGAAGCGCCCTGGAACTGGCCGCGCTGGAAGGCTATGGCAACCTCACGCCGATGCGGATCGCCGACGAGGCTGGGGTCTCGATCGACACTTTCTTCGGCCTGTTCGACGACATGGAGGCCTGCTTCTTGGCAGCCATCGAGAAGCTCAGCGAAGAGGTTCGCCTGATCGTCTCCGACCCCGCGCTTGTCTCACCCGAATGGACGACGGCGGTGCGCCGCGCACTGGACGCCCTGATGGGCTATTTCGCGGCGCGGCCGGCCTATGCCCAGACCATTGCCACCGGCGTGTTCGCGATGGGCCAGCGTGCCGTGGACCTGGGCGCGGACCTTGCCTGCGAAGTGGCCGCGAAGCTGACCGCCGGCGCTCCGGGACCGCCTTTGACGAAACTCGCCCAGGAGGGCATCGAGGGCGCCATCTGGCACACGATCTACTGCCAAGCCGCCAATGGCGGGACAGGGGCCTTGCCCGAGCTCTCCGACTACCTGGCCTATGTGGTCTTGGCGCCGTTCCTCGGAGCGGAGCGGGCCACCCGCGCCCTCACCGCTGGTCGTGCTTAGCGCTTGGCCTTCCTCACTTGGAATCGTGCTTGGAGTTGCGCCTGTAGCGCAGCTCGGCAAAGTGGGTGAGCAGGATGCCCACGAGCAGGGACACCACGATTACGATGATGAGCGGCGTTGAGGTCTTGCCGAAGATCCAGTTGACCTCCACCTTTTTGAGGTTGAGCACGGCAAACAGAGTCATCAACACCGCCAGCACCACCAGGACCCCGGTGCGAGCCATTTCGCGACGGCCACGCTTTTGCGCCGTCGCCTGTGTGGGGTCGGTCGTGGCCACGACTTGATGCTACCCGCTCGGGCGTGTGGCCCAACCGAGATCACTCGGCTACCGTGACGCTCCCGTCCGTGCCCTCCCCGTCCGCGAGCGCGAGACCGGCAAGCTCGTCCTGCACCCAAGAGCATCCGGCGGATAGCTCGGCGACGCCCATGGCGGCGGCCACGTTGAGGGCCATGCCGTGGCGGAAGAAGTCGTCGAGACGCTCGGCATCGGCGCCGGATAGCTCGGCCACGAAGGCCACCAGCTCGGCGTAGCGACGGCGCACGCGGGCGCGCACGAAGTCATCGTCGCAGGCGGCATAGGCCTGGTGTTGGAGCATCAGGTAGGCGCGGTCGGTCGCGAGCAGGTCCTTGTAGGCGGTACCCATCGCCATCAGTACGTCCTCGCAGTCAGCGGGAGCCCGCCCAGCGCGGTACTCCTCGGCGGCGTGCGCGAACGTGTCGGCGAAGCGATCGAAGCAGTGGTCGACGGCGGCGAGGAACAGATCGCGCTTGCCCGCGAACAGACTGAAGACATAGGGCTGGGCGACGCCGACGCGGCGAGCGATGCGGTCCACCGGCGTGCCATGGAGCCCGCTCACGGCGAACTCGTGGACCGCGGCCGCGATCAGGGCCTCGCGGCGCTCGGCGGCGGGCACGCGCCGACGCTGTCCCTCGCGCGCATCGCTTGCGGGTGCGGGATCCGTGCTCACACCGAGTCTCCCACCAAAGCCGCAAGCGGCGCGGGCTTGGCGAAGAAGCTCATCTTCCCAGGGTCCAGTTTCTGCGCGTGGCTGTCATGTGAAACTCCCTTCTCGTTGTCGGTTTCCATTAGATTAGCAGTCACTAATAATCTTGGGGGTCGTCCGCTCTGGCTCGAGCCGCCTCCCGCGCAGAGCCAGCAAAGGTAGCCGCCGGCTCCCCCTGCCCGACGGGGCCAACTCATCATGAGGACCGTGACAGACCGCCGCGACCGGCGCGCAACGCTAAGGCCGCTGCGAGGATGAGGGCCCGTAACGGCGAATAGGGTGGGAACGATGGACAAGCAAGTGGTGAGCGAGCAGAGCACGGGCAGACTGCTGGACGAGCGAACGGGAGGCAGGCAATCTTGCACCTTGCTCGTCGCGGCCGCCGCGATCGCGCTGGTGCTTGCGGGGTGCGGCTCGGGTGGCACGAAGACCGTATCCCTGTCCAGCCAGGCGCCCTCCGGGACTGCAACTCAGCCCACGACCACCACCGGCACTAACCCCTCCTCCCCCCCGACCAAAACCTCATCGAGCACCGGTACGAGCACGAACGAAACCGGGGGCGCGCAAGCAACGCGCACGAGCACTGCCCCGGCGTTCACCAAGGAATCCTCGAGCCTCGAAGGCTTGAAAGCGGCGGTTGCAGTGGTTTCAGCGCACGGGTACACAGCGGACGAAACCTCCGACTACCGCCCCGGCCAGACCTTGCGCGTGCTCGTGGGCACCCGCCAAGGCTCCAGCGACGGGTATGGGCAACAGGCCTTCTTCTTCCTCGACGGCCACTACCTGGGGACCGATACCAGCCAACCCAGCGCAAGCGTGAAAGTGGTAGGCCAGAGCGACACGGAAGTAACGCTCGCCTATCCCCTCTACAAAACGGGCGACCCCTTGGGCAAACCCAGCGGAGGCGAAAGAACCGTCCACTTCCAGCTCAACGACGGGCGCCTCGTCCCGCTCGGCCAGATTCCCTCACTCGCCGCTCGCACCGGCGGGGAATAGCCCAGGCGAGAGCCCCGATCGAACCCAAGCGAGCAAAGCTCGACTTGTGGGTAGATTGGTCCTACCACTCTCAACACGCAAGGGGAATCAGATGAGTCAAGCGATCGAAGGCCGCGCCGAGGAGCTGTTGAAGGGAAAGAACTTCGCGACCGTGTCCACCCTGCGCCCGGACGGATCGGTGCACGCGGCGCCCACCTGGGTCGATATCCAGGATGGACTGCCGGTCTTGAACACCGCCGAGGGACGCGCTTGGCCGCGCAACCTCGAGCGCGACCCGCGCGTGACCTTGACGGTGCAGAACCTGGAGAATCCTTACGAGTACGTGACGATCCGCGGGCGCGTGGCGGAGCAGACCACCGAAGGAGCCGACGAGCACATCGACTCGCTCGCGATGAAGTACATGGGCCAGGAGACCTATCCCCTGCGCCAGCCCGGAGAACGGCGCGTGATCGTGCGCGTGGACCCGGAGTACGTCCACGTGTACCCCAGCTGATCCAGGCCGCCCGCGCGCGGCCAAACGATCGCTCCCGCGTCGCGCACGGGCAAGTATTTGCATCTCCATCCCTCACGCCCACGCGCGCGGGGCACCTGGATTTCAGTCGATGCGCCCCAGCAGCCGCCGCCACCACGAGGGCCTCCGCGGCTGGGTGCGCAGCCAGTCCTCGCGCAACATCAGCTGACCGCGCTCGCGGGCTGCCAAGACGCACTTGGTGTGGGCGTGCCGGCGCCTGCTTTTGTCGTCTTCGGGGAACATCAGCATGTGCTCGCTCAGGGCCGGCAGCTGGCGCCCGCAGAAGGGGCAGCGATAGGTAGCAGGCTTGCGATTCTGAGCGCGGCGCACCGTCCACCAGCGCGCCGCCGGCAACTTCGACATGAGTGCATTGTCGCGGCGATAGCCTGCAAGATGGGCGGGGTGCCTCATGGCTATTGCAAGCGATCCAATTAAAGGCAACAAGATCGGGCTCTATCCGGCCGATGGGCAGGGATCCGCTCGGACGGATCCCTCCGAACTGGTGCACGAGACGCGCAAGGCGATCAAGCGCATGCGCGCGCTCGCGCGACTCTTGCGCCACGAGCTCGGCGAGCAGGAGTTCAAGCGCGTCAACGGCTCCTTGGGCGACGCCGGCCGGCGGCTGGCGGGATCGCGCGACGCACAGGTCCGCCTTGCCACGCTTCGGAGCCTCACCCATCGCCATCCGGAAGCGATCGAGCTCGAGGGAGTCCGGCTCCTGGGCAAGCGATTGGAGCGTGAGCGCGCACAAGCGGGCGACCCGACCGACGACGACGAGGTGCTCGCGGACATCGCCGCCATGCGCCACCAACTGGCCCGCTGGAACCTCGTCGATCACGACTTCGAGGCTGTGGCCCCCGGCTTGCAACGCATCTATCGCGAAGGCCGCCGTCGCTATGCCCACGTCGAGCGCGAGCATGGGCACAGCGCCCAAGACCTACACGACTGGCGCAAGCGCGTGAAGAGCCTCTACTACGCGCTCGACATGCTCGGCGGCAAGAAGACCCAGGGGATGCGCAAGGCCACCCGGCGCGCAAACCGCCTGGGTGAACTGCTCGGCGAGGATCACGACCTGTGGATGCTCGGCGCCTACGTCGAAGATCACTCCGATGCCCTTGGCGATGACGTTCACGCCCGAGACGCCTTGCTCGAGCGGATTGAGCAGCGGCGCAAGCGCCTGCGCAAGCTGGCTCTCGAGCTCGGGGCACGCTTGTACAAGCGCAAACCAGGCGAGTTCATGCGGCGCGTCTCTGCCGCACTTTCCCGCTGACAATTCAGGGTTTCCCCACTGGAAGCCGATGTAGTTGGCAACCCGCGGACCCATGCGCGCACGCCCCCGACTACATCTCCCGACCCTGGTCCTCGCCTCCCTAATTGGGGGGTTGGGAGTGTTTGCACTGCACACGATCGTCGGCTTCGGCGGCGCCGGGGGCGAGGACCTCTTCCAGGACGGCATCTACAACGTCCTGATGCTGGGCTCAGGAGTGGTCGTGCTGGCGCGCGGTGTGCTCGTGCGCGACGAGCGTGCGGCGTGGCTCACGATGGGCGCGGGACTGCTCTCCTGGGGCCTGGGGGAACTGTATTACTCGCTCTTGATCGAAGGCACCAGCGCGGAAGCCGGCGGCAGCGTGTCTGGCGCCGATGTGCTCTACCTGACGATGTACCCCTGCTTTTACGTGGCGCTCGGACTGCTCGCACGGCGCCACCTGCGCGATCTGCGCGCCAGCATGTGGCTCGACGGCCTGATCGCGGGACTCGGCGCGGCGTGTGTGGCGGCGGCCTTGGTGCTTCCCCCCGTCCTCCACAACGCCACCGGCGTGCACAGCTCGATCGTCGTGTCGCTCGCCTACCCGATCGGCGACCTGCTGCTGATGATGTTTGCCGTGGGTGCTCTCAGCATCACCGGCTGGCGGGGCGGGAACGTGTGGCTGCCGATCGCGGCGAGCATGCTCGTCAGCGGGATCGCCGACTCGGTCTACCTGTACCAGACGGCCACAGATTCCTACCGGGCCGGCACGTGGCTGGAATGCCTGTGGCCGCTTGCGGCGATCCTGCTGGCGATCGCCGCCTGGACCCCCTCGGCGCGCATGCGCCCGCGCGAGATGAAGGGCTGGCAGATGATGGCGGTGCCAGCCGTTGCCTTGCTTGTGGCACTCGGCGTGCTCGTGTACGGCAATATTGGGCCCCAGCTCACGCTGGCGGCGTTGATCTTGGCGGCGGCCACCGTGCTGGCCGTGGGGGTACACCTGCTCTTCACCTTGCGCGAGAACCTTGCCTTGCTTGCCCATTCGCGGCGCCTGTCGCTCACCGATCCGCTCACCGGGCTCGGCAACCGGCGCCTGCTAATGAGCGACTTGCGACTCGCCTGCAAGACGGCCGCCGAGCACGATCCATGGAAGCTGGTGCTGTACGACCTCGACGGCTTCAAGCTCTTCAACGACACGTTCGGCCATCCGGCGGGCGACACCTTGCTGATCCACCTGAGCCAGCGCCTGCAAAGCGTGGTCGGTCCGCACGGGACCGCCTACCGCATGGGCGGAGACGAGTTCTGCGTGTTGTTCGACGTCTCCAGCCAGGACAACGAGAGCTTCGTGCACTCCAGCGTTGCAGCGCTCTGTGAGCACAGCCCGAGCTTCTCGGTCACCGCCTCCCACGGCGTGGTCCAGATCCCGACGGAGGTAAGCGACCCTGCGTCGGTCATGCAACTGGCCGATCAGCGCCTGTACCGGCGCAAGGAGGAAGTCGCGGCACGGCGGGTGAGTGCGCTCTTGAACGTCGAGGCCGCGGGCAACCTGCTGGCCTCCGCCATCTCCGACGGGGGCATCCGGATGCCCGGCGGATCCGAGAGCTCAGGAAACGCTTACGACGGTGAGGACGCTCTCGCCCTTGGGGAGCAGGACGGAGGCTCGCTCGCCGGCACGACGCCCGAGCAGCGCCCGGGCGACCGGCGAATCCGCCGAAAGCCGACCTTCTGAGGGGGAGGCATCGTGTGAGCTTACGATCTGCCAGCTGCGCTCCTTGCCTGCCTCATCGCAAACCACTACGGTCGAGCCGAACCCGACTGCCCCGTTGGTGGCCTCCGCTGCCTCGACCACCTCGGCAGTCGAGATTCTTTCGCGCAGTTTCGCGATCTTCGTCTCCAGGTGCGCCTGATCGTTCTTGGCGTCGTGATACTCGCTGTTCTCCTTCAGGTCGCCCCACTCGCGCGCCGTTTTGATGCGCTCGGCGATCTCGCGCCGGCCCTCTCCCTCGAGGGTCTCCAGCTCCGCTTCGAGCTCCTTGAGGCCCTCGGCGGTGATCATGTTGGCTGCGTCCGCGCTCATCCGAGAAGAAGCCTACTCGGCGGAGCGCCCAAGCACGCGCTGGCACGCTCCGCAGGGGTGCCTGCGCCCGTAGAGGCTCCTACTCAGAAATACGTGCTCACCGGCGTGGAGAGCAGAGCGTATATCTGCACCACCGCCGCCTGATAGAGCAATTGCGTGGAGGGTGGAGATCCGAACGCGAACAGGTTGTCGCTCAAGCGCTGATGAACCCACACGCTGTCCACATAGGTCTGGGCCAGCTTGGGTCCAGGCGGGTCGTGGGTGACTGCGTCGAGGTACATCAGGTTCCTGAAGTACACGGCCGGGAAGAAAGGGTTTTCGCTGAGCAGCCGCGGGATCGTGAAGTAGGTCAATGCCGCGCTGGCGGTTTGGCGCGCCTGATAGAGAAATTCGGTGTTGCCGGTGGCTTGGTAGAGCAAGACGCCCGCGCCGATCATCGTGCCTTGGTTGTAGCTCCACTCGGAGGGATCGATTACACCGTGCAGGCGGATGTGGTCGGCGTACAGACCATTGGACTCAGTCAGGCAGCGGCGCACCCACTGGTATGCCTCTTGCGCGAATCCGAGGTACACCGGGTTGCCGGTGATGCGAAACAGCTGTGCGCCGAGCTCGGCGGCGGGAGCATCGGTGACGGTGTTGCGATCGGTGTTGCTGGGGGAATCCGAGAAGGGCACCCCGCCGGGACAGGCGAGCTTGGGATTGTTCTCCCAGCCTGCCATCACGAACGCCATGATCTGCTCGGCCTTTTCCAAGGAGGCGGCTTCGTGGCGCAGTTTGTAGAGCCGCAACAGCTCGATCCCGATCCACTCGTTGTCGTCGTAATAGCTCGCACCGCCGGGAGGCACGACCTCGCCGTTGAAGGAGGGCAGTTCGGGCGGAGCGATACCAGGCGCTTCGGCGGGTTCGGAGCCTTCGCCGGGTTCTTCGCCTTCGGGCTGCTCACCGGTCGGAGCCTTGCCGGCAACAGGTGAGGGGGAGGCCCAGTACTTGCCCAAGCCGACCAGGCGAGCCTGCACTTCGTGCGAGTGGGTGCTCGCTTGGCTTGCCGCCTGCCCGGAGATGGAGGCCACGCTGATGGTCGCAGCGAAGGCTTGCGAGAAAGGCCATAGATAGGAATAGGGTTCCCCCTCATACAGGCCGCTGCCGGGGATGTAGAAGCTCTGCTGCATTGCTGCATACCCCACGAGCGCACGTGCTGGGTCGCCGTGCAGGCCGGGCTTGGGCTTCTTGGCCGGCTTCTTCGTGGACTTCTTGCTCGGCGCTCTGGCGCTCGTAGTGCTCGGTGCCCTCGACGGCGCGCCCGGTCCCGCCGAAGCACCTCCGGTGCTGGTAGCACCCGGGCTCGAGGAGCTATGCGCGAATTCGCTTGGTCGCACAATCCGGCGTGGGTATTGAGCCTTCGCGGGATAGCGCGATCCGGCTCCCTCGCCATGCTGTCCACGAAGGGCCGCCTGAGCGGGTTGTCCCACCAGCGCACAGACACACGTCAGCGCTGCAAGGGCAAACAAGGGTCCCGTGTGGACCGGTGGCATGCGTGCGCTCAGTCTCATCAAGATTCAGCCTCCACGACAGTACAAGCGGGATTGGGTTCACCAGGCCAGTGCAACGAGGCTCCCAGGACCCGTCCAGCGGCACCGACCTTCAGAACAAACGGGCGCCCCCAAGGATGCGCTGGAGGTATTGTGCGGCGCCTAAGAACCTCCTTCAAAAAAGGATCGGCGAGTTGCACAGGAAGACTCGTGAGGGCACCCAACTATCGAGGAGACGCGCGTGAGGACAGTTAGAGAGGCCGTATTCGAGCTGCTGCGCGAACGCTCGATGACGACGGTGTTCGGCAACCCGGGCTCTACCGAGCTGCCGATGCTTACCGAGTTCCCGGCCGACTTCCGCTACGTGCTTGGCCTGCAAGAGGCCACGGTCGTAGGGCTCGCCGATGGATACGCCCAAGCCAGCGGCCGTCCCACGCTCGTCAACCTGCACACGGCCCCTGGTGTGGGCAATGCGATGGGGGCGATCTTCAACGCGCAGGCCAACAAGAGCCCGCTTGTGATCAGCGCCGGCCAGCAGTACCGCTCGCTAATCACCTTGCAGGCCAATTTGACCAATCGCGAGGCCACGCTCATGCCCCATCCGCTGGTGAAGTGGAGCTATGAGCCGCCGCGCGCCGAGGACGTCCCCCACGCGCTGGCGCGGGCGATCCACACGGCGGCGCTGCCTCCGCGCGGTCCCTCCTTCTTGTCGATCCCGATGGACGATTGGGGTGCACAGGTGGACGAGGGCGCGTTCACTCACCAGAGCACCCGCTCGGTCGCAGGCGCGAGCCAACCGGGCCCCGATGCGCTCGCCGCGCTGGCCGAGCGCCTGCGCAGAGCCGCGCGCCCGGCGCTTGTGGCGGGGCCGGAGATCGATGCCGCCGGTGGCTGGGACGCCGCGATTCGCCTGGCTGAGCTGCAGCGCTTGCCGGTGTACGCCACGCCCGCTACCGGCGGAGGCCGGATCGGCTTCCCCGAGGACCATCCGCTCTTCCAAGGCATCCTCCCTCCCGCCGTGCTCCCGGTCGGGGAAATGCTCGCAGCCCACGACTTCGTGCTGACGGTGGGCACTTCGGTGTTCCCCTACTACCCCAACGTGCCTGGGCCGCTCCTGGCCGAGGGTACGGCGCTCGTGGCGATCACGAGCGACCCCGACGAGGCTGCGCGCGCGCCGATGGGCGACGCGATCGTGGCCGACCCGGCACTCACGCTCGCCGCCCTTGCCGACGCGGTTGGCGCGTCCGAGCGGGAGGCACCGCCGATTCGACCCGCCGCGGAGGCGGTGCCGATCGCCGACCCGATGAGCCCCTCCACAGCCATGCGCGCGCTTGCCGAGGTGTTCCCTCAGGATGGCATCGTGGTGCTCGAGTCGCCCTCGGCCACGCTTGCCTTGCGCAATCAACTGCGCCTGTCGAGGCCGGGCAGCTACTACTTCTCCTCCGGCGGCGGCCTCGGCTTCGGCATGCCGGCAGCGATCGGCGTGCAACTGGCGCAAGCGAACCGCCCCGTGGTGTGCGTGATCGGCGAGGGCTCGGCCCAGTACGCGATCCAGAGCCTATGGACCGCAGCCGCCTACGACGTGCCCGTCACTTTTCTCGTGTTGCGCAACGACGAGTACGCGATCCTCAAGTGGTTCGGCATGCTCGAGGACATCGTGGACGCACCTGGCTTGGACCTGCCTGCGCTCGACGTGGCCGCCGTGGCGAGCGGCTATGGGGTCAAATCGCGCGTCGTCGGCGACGTCGAGGAGCTTGGCGATGGACTGAGTACGGCGCTGGCCTCGGGCAAGCCCGAGCTTGTCGAAGTGAGGGTTGCACCCGGAATGGCGCTCGCGTGAGTAATGCTCGGGCAGTGATGGCCTCTGATGGCGCTTGCATTCGATGCACCCAGATCCGACCCGACCTGGAGCTCGCCCGATGAGTGATGGACAGCCCGATGTGATCGTCGTGGGCGCCGGGCTGGCCGGCCTGGTGAGCACGCTCGAGCTGCTGCGTAGCGGACACACCGTGCTCTTGCTCGACCGTTGCAGCCCCCAGGAGATCGGTGGACTGGCACGGGAGGCTTTCGGGGGCATGTTCATGGTCGACTCGCCCGAGCAGCGCCGCACGAGGATCCCCGACAACGAGCGCCTGGCGCTCGAGGACTGGCTGCGAATCGCCGAGTTCGACCCAGAGGACGTGTGGCCACGGCGCTGGGCCGAGCAGTACGTGACGCGCGCCCGCGACGACGTCGGCGCATGGCTGCGGGAGATCGGCGTGAAGTTCTTTCCGGTCGTCAACTGGGCCGAGCGCGGCAACTTCGGCGACGGCAACTCGGTCCCACGCTTCCACCTGACTTGGGGCACCGGCAAGGCACTCGTGCAGGCGGTTTGGGGCGCGATCGAGTCCCATCCGCGCCGCTCGGCCTTGGATCTGCGCCTGCGCTCGCGCGTCACAGAGCTCATCTCCGAGGAAGGCCGTATCGCTGGCTGCCGCGTCGTTGGCGAGGAGGCGGGACAAACCGACGACTACGAGCTACGCGCGGCGAAGGCGGTCGTGATCGCTGCTGGCGGGATCGGCGGCAATCTGGAGCTGGTCCGCCGCGAATGGCCCACCGAGCGGCTGGGGCCAGCGCCCGAGAAACTGTTGATGGGCTCTCACTACTACGCCGACGGCGCACTCCACGAAGAGGTGAGCCGAGTTGGCGGCAACGTGACCCATCTGTCGCGTATGTGGAACTACGCCGACGCCGTGCGCCATCCCAAACCCCAGCGCGAGCACCATGGCTTGAAGCTGATCCCACCGCGCTCGGGCTTGATGCTGAATCCGGACGGCCTTCGCTATGGGCCCGTGCCGGTGATGCCCACGTTCGATGCCTATGCCGCACTCGAGCGCATGTGCGAGGACGAGCGCAAGTACTCGTGGCTGGTGTGCAACTTCAAGATCGCCAAGCGCGAGCTGGACGTGTCCGGTTCACAGCACAACCCGCATCTGCGCGAGCGCCGCCTCGTGCCGTTCCTGCTCAGCGTGCTGCTTGGCAAACCCCGCTTGGTCAACCATTTCCTAGAGGGCTCGCCCGACTTCGTATCCGCCTCCTCGCTCGGTGAGCTGGCCGCCAAGATGAACGAAGTCACAGGCGAAGGTACGATCGACCCCGCGGTGCTCGAGCGCGAGATCGGTCGTTACGACGAGACGATCGCGCGCGGCAAGGGCTTGTTCAACGACGATCAATTGCGTCGCATCGGCCAGTTGCGCAACTGGCGCGGGGACCGGCCGCGCACCTCCCGCTTCCAGCGCATCGTCGACCCGGAAGCGATGCCTTTGATCGCGATTCGCCTGCAGCCAATGGCGCGCAAGAGCCTCGGCGGCATCCAGACCGATCTCGGCTGCCGGGTACTGCGCGAGCCGGGCGGCACGCCGGGCATTCCAGCGGGCACCGCCCTCGATGAGCCTGGAGGCGAACCCCGGGGCAGGGGGCCCTCAGGCGAGCCGATCCCGGGCCTGTACGCGGTCGGCGAGGCTGCCGGCTTCGGTGGCGGCGGGGTGCACGGCAAGCGCTCCTTGGAGGGCACGTTCCTCGGTGGGTGCGTCTTCACCGGACGGCTTGCGGCAGCCACGATCGCGGGCAGCGAATTGCCGCTGCGCATCCCACCGCGCCTGGGCTGAGGCTCGAGGCAGGTCCCGGCGCTGGCAAGAGCTACCTTTCGACTCCTGCCGGCTGAGAATGGACCATTCGAATATGCGCTTTGACTACGTCACCGTCGGCCATGTGACCCGCGACGCGATCGAGCACCCCACGCGCGGCACCCTCTACCGGGTTGGGGGCAGCGCTTTCTACAGTGCGCTGCAGGCCGCACGCCTGGGCCTGCGCGCGCTGATTCTCACGCAGGGAGTTCCGGGGGAGATCGAAGAGCTGATCGAGCCCTACCGAGACGAGCTCGAGCTGCGGGTGATCCCCGCCGAGCAGACCACCACATTGAGCACACAGGGGATGGGCGCGGCACGTAGCCAACGCCTGCTCGCCTGGGCGGGACCAATGGCGGAGCCGGTCGCCGTCGACGCTGGGATCCTGCATGTTGCACCCGTGGCGCGCGAGACCCCCGTCTCCTGGGACGGCCCAGCCGACTTCGTGGGCCTCACGCCACAGGGCCTGGTGAGGATTTGGCGAGAGGACCAAGGCCTCCCCCTCGTTCAGCTCGACGCGGGCTCGCTGCTGGGTGACATACCCCTGGTCCCCCTGGACATGGAGGCATTGGCCGGCGACATCTCGGCGGTGGCGCTCGACCCGACAGAGCTTCCCGAGCGCTTCGACGCAGCCGTGATCGCCGAGCGGGAGTGCCCCAGCTGCCATGCGCTCTTCCCGGCGGCACGCCGTCACGGGGCGAGCGTTGCTGTCACAGCCGGCTCGCGGCCCACGACGGTTCATCTGCCGGGAGACGGCTCAGTCGCACAAACCCCGTTTCCCCCGGCAGTCGCGACGCGCGATGACATCGGCGCGGGCGACGTGTTCGCGGCTACCTTCTTCGTGACTTTGGCCGAGGGGCGCCCACCGCTCGAGGCTGCCGAATTCGCCAATGTGGCCGCCGCGATCCGCATCGCAGGAGAGGGGCCGGGCGCGATCGGGCGCCGCGAGCAGATCATTCCCTGAAGACGCCCTCGCGTGCGAGCACGGCATCGAGCCAGGACTTCAGTTGCGCCGGGTCGACCGCCTGCTCGCGCCCACCCAGGCGCGCGGCGAGCAACAGGCCGCCACCGACGGGCGCCATCTCGACGACCGCCACCTGGGCTTGCGGGGCGGTCCTTCGGAGAACGGCCGCAAGTGGCTCCACGAACAGGGGACCGGCCCTGAAGGCGCTGCCGATCAGCCCCACGGGGAACTCACCGGTGAGGCCGGTCTGGGCGATCACCGCCGCTACCTGCCTGCCGAGCTCACTCGCTGCGAGCTCGTAGAGCCCGCGCGCAACCGCATCTCCAGCGTGTGCCACGCGCGCCGTCTCGACCGCAAACGCCGCGATCTCGCCCTTGGTGAGAGGCTTTGAGTAGACGAGCGTGGCCAGGGCCTCGACGCTCGGCACATCGAAGAAGTCCATCGCGGCGGCGCTCAGGGCGGTCTCAGGACCCGAGCGCTCACGGTCGCACAGGGCCGCCTTGATCGACTGCACAGCCAGCCAGTAGCCGGAGCCCTCATCGCCGAGGACGTGACCCCAGCCGCCCGCGCGCCAGGCGTGCCCGTCGGTGCCCACACCGAAGACGTTGCTTCCGGTACCCGAGATCGCGCCCACCCCGGGGCGTGCTCCGGTGGCAACCGCCCAAGCTCCCACAACGTCGTTGACCACCACCCAGGTGCTCGGCCTGCTCGCGCGCACGTTGGCGGCGACCCCATCGGTGTCGGTGCCCGCGATCGCCAAGACCGCAGCATCGAGCTGCTCGTGCTCGATCCCGGCGCGGGCGATCGCCTCATCGGTCGCCTTCAAGAGCGATTCAGTGGCGAAGTGGGCGCCGACCGCATCCGGATTGCTCGAGGCGCCGTGGCCGAGGTGCATGGCCCGCTCCTGCAGATCGAGCACGGCCGCAAGCGTCTTGGTCGCGCCTCCGTCGACTCCCATGACGAAGCGCGCGTCCGTTTCCATGGCAGGCGCCAACAAGGACGAAGGCAGCGTGACGAGCGACTCGCGCTTCATGGCCCTGATACTTGCAGGCGCCGAGCCGCCAGGAGGTTACGATCACGGGCATGGCGGCGACCCCGATCTTCCCGAGCGCCAAGGTCGGCGCGGGGATGTATGAGTCCTTCTACCTGCGCGCGGTCTCACCGGAGGAGCCGGTGGGAGTGTGGATTCGCTATACGGTCCACAAGCGCCCCGGCCAGGCTCCGACCGGCTCGCTTTGGTGCACCGTCTTCGACGCATCCGCGGGCTGGCCGTTCATGCACAAGTGCACGACCGGCCAGCTCACGGCACCAGCGAGCGGCTGGATCGAGATCGGCGGAGACTCGCGCTTGGGGCCGGGGATTGCCGAGGGAGCGTGCGGCCCGGCAAGCTGGTCGCTGCGCTTCGACTCGCAGGAGCCGGAACTGCGCCACCTCGAGCAAGGCTGGCTGTACAAGGCGCCGTTGCCGCGCACCAAGCTCACCAGCCCGGCGCCGGCGGCGAGCTTCGACGGCACGATTGTCTTGGAGGGCTCCCCCCCTCGTACGCTGCGCTTGGACGGGTGGCGGGGAATGGTGGGACACAACTGGGGCTCGGAGCACGCCGAGCGCTGGATCTGGCTGCACGGGATCGGCTTTGACGAGGATCCCCGGGCGTGGCTTGACGTGGCACTTGGACGTGTCCTCATCGCAGGGTGCCTGACACCGTGGATGGCCAGCGGCGCGATCTCACTCGACGGCCGGCTTAGGCGACTGGGTGGCCTTGGCGCACGCGGGGTGAAGGTGGCCGAGAGTGCGGCGCGCTGCTCACTGACCCTCCCCGGAGAGGGAGGCGCGATCGTCGAAGCCCATGTCGATACGCCGCAAGGGTCGAGCGCCGGGTGGCGCTACAGCGACCCCGACGGTGGCGAGCACGACGTCGTCAACTGCTCAGTGGCGAGGCTCACGCTCAACGTGCGCCCGCGTGGGGAGGCCGCACGCACGCTGCACACCGCTCATGGAGCAGCCTATGAGCTTGGTATGCGCACCCTGAAGGGCACACCCTCTGGGGAGCAGGCAAGCGAGCGAGACCACGGAGTGCCGCTTGCCCCGTTCTCCGACGGGTAGCCGGGACTGGCTGTACAGCCAATATCTGGCTGGTCACTGATACGGTGACCAGCCATGCCGACCGATTCAAGTTCGCGCGGCACGCTTGACGAGTTCGTTGCCTCCGCTCCGGCTTTGCAGCGTGTGGGTATGCGCGCCCTGGTCGCACTCGCGCGCAGGCCACGCGGCGCGGCGCTGCTCGCGCGGGCCCCCGCCATCGATCAACTCGCCCAAATCGTGGTGGCTCTCGGCCGCTACGACGACCCGGAGGTCGCTATGACCCTGGGCTGGGACGGAGCCGGGGTGGTCGCCCGCGGGCGGGCGTTGCGCCACGCGGAGAGGCGACCGTGAGCGAGCGTATCGAGGCAGAGGCGTGCGTGATCGGCGCCGGTGCGGGCGGGGCGGTGGTCGCGGCCGAGCTGGCCGAGGGCGGTATGGACGTGGTCGTGCTCGAGCAAGGCCACTGGCACGACCCCGACTCGTTCACGGCAAGACCGCCGCAGATGCTTGCCCGGCTCTATCGCGACGGCGGGCAGACGACGACGCTCGGGACTCCCCCGATCCTGCTGCCGCTGGGCAAGGGACTGGGCGGCACCACGCTGGTCAACTCGGGCACCTGCTTTCGCACGCCCGCGAAAGTGCTCGAGCGCTGGGCGCGCGAGCTCGGACTGGACATGAGCGAGGAGTCGCTGCGCCCTTGCTTCGAGCGCGTGGAGGAGGCGCTGTCGGTGAGCGAGGTGACTCCGGAGCTCGCCGGTCAGAACGCGGCGGTGGCGCGGCGCGGCGCCGAGAAGCTGGGCTGGTCGCACGGCTATCTGCGCCGCAACGCGCGTGGGTGCGTCGGCTCCGGGGTGTGCGCGTTCGGTTGCCCCACCTCGGCCAAGCAGCACACCGGCATCACCTACATCCCGCGTGCCAAGAGGGCGGGCGCGCGCATCGTGACGGGCGCGGATGTCGAGCGCGTAGTCGTGCAGGGCGGGCGCGCAAGCGGAGTCCGCGCGCGGATGGCGAGCGGCGCCCATGTCGAGGTGCAGGCGCCGCTTGTGATCGTGGCCGCGGGCACGATCCACACTCCCTTGCTGCTGGCGCGCAGCGGGTTGGGGGGCTCATCTGGCCAGCTCGGGCGCAACCTGTCCCTGCATCCTGCGACCGCGGTGTTCGCGCGCATGGAGGAGGTAGTGGACATGGCCAGAGGCGTGCCCCAGAGCTTCTACGTGGACGAGTTCGCACCCCAAGGGATCGTCTTCGAGGGCGTGGCCGGGCCACCGGCGTATGCCGCGATGTCGCTGCCTTTGACAGGCGCGCGTCACGCCCAGGCGATGGCCGACTACCGCCACCTGGCGCAGTTCGGTGTGATGGTCTCCGACAGCTCGCGCGGAAGCGTGCGCAGCGTGGCCGGGCGACCCCTGATCCGCTACGACCTCGAGGAGGCGGACCTGAGGCGCTTTCGGACGGGCCTCGCGCGCATGCGCGAGCTGTTCGAGGCCGCCGGAGCGCGCGAGGTCTACTTGCCGCTCCCCGATGGCGTCAGCCCAGAGCGGGCACGCTTGCGCGACCTGAAGCTGATGGCGTTCCATCCGCTGGGCACCGCCCGAGCCGACGCGCGCGCCACGCACGGGGTGGTCGATGGCGAGCTGCAACTGCACGGCGCCCGTGGCGTCTACGTGGCCGACGGCTCCGCTGTGCCGAGCTCGCTCGGCGTGAATCCGCAGATGACGATAATGGCGCTCGCCACGCGGCTTGCCTTCGCATTGCTCGGCCGCGACGTAGAGGATGCCCAAGCCAAGAGGGAGGCAGCATGAGAGGATCGACACACGTGCGAGACGACCAACACGCCAGTGGGGAGAAACGCGCATGTCCTTCCTGATCGATCCACCCCTGTTGTATAGCGGTGGCCGAACTTATGCTCGCGCTACACGCAGACTAGAGCCAAGCGCCAAACGCGATGCCACCGTGGGGGTCGCCTATATGGCTGTGTTCTGGGGCGTGAGCGTTGGCCTGTATCTCGACCAGGGCTGGACCAGGCCGGTATGGAGGATGTGCAGGGCGGCATCCGGACGCGACTGGATGCTCAACTCGGGCGTGTTCCGCTTCGACTGGCGCGCCGCGGGACCGCGCACGCACAGGCTGTCGGCGGCGATCTTCGCCACCTATCCAGTATGGCTGTGGCTCGGTATCAGGCACGGCCGCCAATCGATTACCGAGTAACAGCTCCACCTTCTCGGTCGGTTAATTAGGCGAGTAATAGCCATGCCCGGGTTTACCAGGGAATCGCGTCGGGTCCCCTCAACTGCCAAATAGCTGCTGGTAGATGAGGAACATGTTCAGCAGCGTGATCAGCGCAGCGATCGCGCAGGCCACGAAGGTGGTGAGGCGGCGGTTGACATGCGTGCCCATGACGCTTGGATTGCTGGTGAGCATCACGAGTGGGACGAGCGCGAAGGGGATCCCAAACGAGAGCACCACCTGACTGAGCACGAGCGCCGCCACCGGGTTCATCCCGGCCGCCAAGACCGCGATGGCGGGCAGCATCGTGACCGCGCGGCGGGCAAGCAAGGGAATCCTCACTTTGATGAACCCTTGCATCACCACCTGGCCCGCATAAGTGCCCACGCTGGAGGAGGAGGCACCGGAGGTGAACAGGGCAACGGCGAAGGCGAGCGCGGCGCCGCCGCCCACGAGGCTTCCGAGCTGGTCATGGGCCACACCGATCGAGTCGAGCCCTGAGAATGCGGGCGTATGAAACAGCTTGGCGAAGACCGCAAGCATCGCCATGTTGATGATTCCCGCGCAGCCCAGGGCAATGATCACGTCGATCTTCTCGAAGCGCAAGACGCGCCGGCGCTCGGAGTCGTTGCGGCACGCCATGCGCCCATTCGTAAGAGCCGAGTGCAGGTAGATCGCGTGGGGCATGACGGTCGCACCGATGATGCCCACAGCCAAGTACAGATAGCTCGTGCCGTGCAGTCCCGGAAGCAAGCCGTGCAAGGAGCCGCTCGCGGAGGGCCCGATGCGCAGGGCCTCGTAGAGGAACCCCAGGAAGATGATCCCGAGCAACGCGCTGATCACCAGCTCGAAGCGACGGTAGCCGCGCGTCTGGAGCTCGAGGATCGCAAAGGCGATCGCGCCGGTGATCAAGCCGGCGGGCAACAGGGGCACGCCGAACAGCAGGTTCAGGCCGAGCGCGGCACCGAGGAACTCGGCGATGTCGGTCGACATGGCCATGATCTCCGCCTGCACCCACAACCCCCAAGTGACCGCGCGGGGGAAGCGCTCACGACACATCTCGGGCAGGTCGCGGTCAGTGGCGATTCCGAGCTTGGCCGACAGATACTGGATAAGCATCGCCATGAGGTTCGCGACGAGCACCACCCACAGCAACAGGTAGCCGAACTTGGCACCGCCCTGCAGGTTGGTGGCGAAGTTGCCGGGGTCCACGTAGGCGATCGCCGCCACGAAGGCGGGGCCGAGCATCGCGAGCGTGGCCCGCAGCCTGCCCCGTGCCAAGAGCTCCTCGAGCGCACTCGGCGCTAGCGCTGCGTCTGGCAGCGCGACTGATGCGCCCTCCAAAGCAGCAGCGGGACGCAGAGCTTTGACCGCGTCGCTCACGCGTCTCCGCCGAGAGCCGATGACTCATGCCCCTCGCCGAACACCCACGACTCGCCTCCCTGGCCGGGCACCGATGACTCGGTCCCCTCCCCGCCAAGCGTTGAGGATTCGATGTCCTCCTTCGGAGCCGATGACTCGACGTTGACCCGCATCGCACGCAGAAGGCCGCCACCGAGCATGTGCTCGCGCCCGTCGACACTGACGCGCAAAGGGCCGCCGAAGGGCTGGCGCTCCAATACGTGGATGTGCCCACCCGGCATGACACCTTGATCTGCCAGGTAGCGCAGCATCTCGGGGTCGGCGTCGGATACGCGCACGAAGGCTCCTTGATCGCCTGGAACGAGGCTCTCTAGGCTGCGCGTCGGGTGCTCCTCGAGCTCTAGGTCGGCGCTGGGGATGGGATCGCCGTGCGGGTCGATCGTGGGGTGTCCGAGCTTGGCCGCGATCAGCTGCTCGAGCTCGTCGGAGAGAACATGCTCGAGCACCTCTGCCTCGTCGTGCACGCGATCCCAAGGCATGTGCAATGCCTCGGCCAAGTAGAGCTCGAGCAGGCGATGGTGGCGGATCACCTCGAGCGCGAGCCGGCGCCCCTCGGGGGTCAGGCGCACGCCACGGTAGGGCACGTGCGAGATCAGGCCAAGCTCGCCGAGCTTCTTTAGCATGCCCGACACCGAGCCGGTCGTGAGCTCCAGGCGCCCGGCCAACGCGTTCGTGGAGACCGGCTCGTCCGCGCGCGTCTCAAGCGTGTAGATCGCCTTGCAGTAGTCCTCGATCGCGGGCGAGCGCACGCTTTCCTTGGTGGCCATGGCGATCATAATAAGGCATGCCAAGATATTCTTCAAGTCCCCCCACGAATAGCCTCAAACTGGCTGCGTAGCCAAATCCAGCTGTGGCGAGTAACATCGGGGCCGGCAACCCGCGCCGCACCCCCCAGGCAGCCGAACGGAGGCTTCGATGACAGCGACCGACACCAACCTCGAGGACCAATGTGTGCTCGACCGCGAGCACTGGGTAGACGGTCCCCCGCACGCTCTCTTCAAAGACCTACGACAGGGCTGTCCGGTCCACTGGACGCGAGAGATCAGCGAATTCCCCGAGGAGGGCGGCTTTTGGTCGGTGACCACCGCCGAGGATGTCCACACAGTCAGTCGCGACTGGCAGACCTACTCCTCCGAACTGGGCGGTGTGACTGTTGTCTCCTCCGTCTTTCCGGTCGAGCTCGCACGAGCGATGTTCATTGGCATGGACCCGCCTAAGCACGATCGCGTCAAGGCCCTTTTCCAGGCGGGTTTCACTCCCAAGCGGATCGCTGCCCACGAGGGTGCGATCAGAGAGATCGTGTGCAAAACGCTCGACGGTCTCGCCGGCCGAGAGACGTGTGACCTGGTGAACGATGTCGCTCAGCCCGTCGTCTCGCGCGTGATCGGCAGCTTCATGGGCATTCCACCGCAGGACGATGCGATCTGGGCGCGCCTGATGAACTCGACGCTCGGCGCGGGCGATCCCGATCTCAACCCCGACGGGGTCGAGGCGGTAATGGAGAAAGAGATTCCTGAGATATTCGAACGCTGCGGGCGCATGATCGCCGAACGCCGCGAGAGCCCCACCGACGACCTCACGAGCGTACTCGTCCACGCCGAAGTGGACGGTGAACAGCTTGCCGAGCACGAGATCGTGATGGGCTTCTTCCTGCTTGTGGCAGCGGGTAATGACAGTACCAAGGCCACCTACTGCAGCGGCATGCGCGCCTTGATGAAAGACCCCGAGCAGCGCCGGCTCGTGCTCGATGACCCGGAGCTCGTGCCGGGCGTCGTGGAGGAGTCGCTGCGGATGTTCCCCGCCTTCGCCCACTTCAGGCGCACCGCCACCAAGGACACAGAGCTCGGGGGACGCCAGATAAAAGAGGGTGAGCGGGTGGTCATGTGGTACGTCTCCTCCAATCGCGACGAGACCCGCCACGATGATCCCGACCATTTCGACGTGCGCCGCACCACCGAGCATCAGGCCTTCGGTGCGGGCGGGCGCCACTTCTGCCTCGGCACCGCGCTCGCGCGCCTGGAGCTGAAGATCCTCTTCGAGGAGACGCTCGCGCGCTTCCCGAACATCGAGCTCGACGGACGGCCGCTGATGGTCGAGTCGGGCTTCATCAACCAGCTCAAGACCCTTCCGGTGCGACTGAACGCATAACCAGCCGATGGACTCACAGTCAGCCGGTGCGACCAACTTCACAGCCGCACGGTGGACCACGCATAACCGCCGAGCCTCCCTGGCGGGACTGCCACTCTGACCTTTGAGTGCTTACCTGGTAGGGGGCTGTCATCCATCGATCCTGCCAAGCGATAGCATCCAGTGCCTTGCATCGACCGCGACTAGGAGGGGTCCCGTGACGCAAGCGACTGATCTGGAGAGCGTGCTCGTCTTGGACGACGAGTTGTGGCGAGATGGTCCACCGCACGAGTTGTTTGGCGAGTTGCGTCAACGCTGCCCTGTGCACTGGTCGCAACAGATGACCGGCTATCCCAACGAGGCAGGGTTCTGGTCGGTTACCAAGGCCGACGACATCCAGGCAGTGAGCCGCGACTGGCGCACCTTCTCCTCTGAGAAGGGAGGCTTCACAGCGCTGTCTGGCGGGTTTGCCGCGCAAACGATGCGCGCCATGTTCATTGCGATGGATCCGCCCAAGCACGACCGCATCAAGGCTCTTTTCCAGTCGGCATTCACACCGAAGCGGATCGCCGATCACGAGCCGGCGATCCGTACGATTGTGCGGTCCACTCTCGATCGTCTCTCCGGCCGGCAGACGTGCGACGTTGTCGAGGACATCGCCCAACCGGTCGTCTCGCGCGTGATCGGGCGCTTCATGGGCATCCCCGAGCAGGACGACGCGATCTGGGCGAGACTAACTGGAACCACGCTCGGAGCAGGTGACGCGAAATTCGACCCGGCCGGCATAAAGAGGTTGTTGGAGCGTGAGATCCCCGAGATCTTCGAGCGCTGCAGACAGATGATCGCCGAGCGTCGCGCTAACCCCACCGACGACCTCACCAGCGTACTCGTGCAGGCCGAAGTGGATGGCCAGAAACTCGAGGAGCACGAGATCATCCTGGGCTTTTTCCTGCTGATGGCCGCCGGGAACGACAGCACGAAGGCGACCTACTGCAGCGGCATGCGCGCCCTCATCGAAAATCCGGAGCAGCGCCGAATCGCACTCGAGGATCCTTCGTTGATCCCGGGAGTCGTGGAGGAGTCGTTGCGGATGTTCCCAGCGTTCCCTCATTTTCGCAGGACCGCGACTTGCGACACGACATTGGGCGATCGCGAGATTCGTGAGGGCGACAAGGTCGTGATGTGGTACGTCTCCTCCAATCGTGACGAGGCTTATCACGATGAGCCTGACCGCTTCGATCTACAACGAAAATCGGAGCACCAGGCCTTTGGGGGAGGCGGACGACACTTCTGCCTCGGAACGGCCCTCGCGCGCCTGGAGCTGCGCGTACTGTTCGAGGAGACCTTGGCGCGCTTCCCGAATATGGAGTTCGCCGAAGCACCGAAGATGGTCCAATCGGGCTTCATCAATCAGCTGAAGACCTTGCCGGTACAGCTGAACGCGTAGAGTCGTGACCGGCACTGGCTGGTCGCACACAATGATGAGTTGAGAGGATCCGTCTCGGCCGGCAGGTCGCTGGTATGACCAGCCGGTCCGACTTGGAGTGCTTTGCGCGATGCAGACGACGGCCCACACGCCACCGGCAACGATCGAGCGGATCGTGCTCGCCGACGACTCCTCGCGCTGGGAGGCGCTCGGCTTCGCCGTCCGCGGTGACACGGTGCAGCTCGGCACGGTCAGCCTCACGCTGGCCGGTCGGGGGGCCGGGCGGGGCATCCTCGGATGGTCGCTGCGCGGAATCGCCAGCGCCGAGCTCGATGGCCTGCCCACCTCCCCAGCTCAGACACAGCCATCGGGGCACGTCGCTAAGGGCTTGCTGTCTCGGCGTCCAGCGCCCACGGAGACCGCTGAGCACCCCAACGGCGTGACAGCGATCGACCACCTGGTGGCGATGTCACCCGCGCTCGACCGCAGTGTGAACGCACTCCAAGCGGCCGGCCTGGACCTGCGCCGAATCCGCGAGCAGCCGACGCCCGCGGGCGCGCCTCGCCAAGCCTTCTTCCGGCTCGGCGAGGTCATCCTCGAGTTGGTCCAGGAGCCGGAGAAGGTGCTCGCGGCGCGCGCCGATGGCACCAGCGGCCCGGCGCGCTTCTGGGGATTGGCTTTGCTGAGTGAGGACCTCGAGCAGACAGTCGCTCGGCTCGGCGAGCATTCGAGCGAGATCCGACCCGCGATCCAGCCCGGCCGCCAGATCGCCACTTTGCGACGGTCCGCGGGCCTCGCCGTGCCGGTAGCCTTGATGAGCCGCGGCGAGCACCTTCGTGCGGCGCATAGGCAACAATCTAGGCCGTGATGGCCTCAAACGAGGACAGCGAGGCGCGCTTTCGCTATGGCGCCGTCTTCCTGCTGACCCTCACTTTGCTCGTGTTCGTGATCGTCGCACCCGGCGCAGACTGGTCACGCGCCATTGCATGCGCCTTGCAATGGCTTGCCCTGTTGACCGTGGTGGCCACCTCCCGGGCCGGCACCGGTGTACGCCGTTCTGTGGCAGTCGTGCTGCTGGCGCTCACCAGCTTCACGGTCGTGGGCGAGGCTGCGGGCGCACTCCCGGACGCGGTGCTGTTCGCGATCAGCGGGCTCCTGTCCGCAGCGATCCCGCTCGCGCTGATCGGTGGCCTCATGCGCCTTGTGCGTGCCCACGGGGTCACGCTGCAGGCGGTGGCCGGGGCGCTGACGCTGTATCTGCTGTTGGGACTCGTGTTCGCGTGGCTGATCGGCTTCATCGGCAAGGTCGACGATGTCCAGTATTTCGCCCAGCAGGCTCACGCCTCCACGAGCCAGATCGTGTACTTCAGCTTCGAGGTGCTCACCACGACCGGATTCGGCGATCTCACCGCGGCAACGCACGCGGGCCGGGCACTCGCGGTCGTTGAGATGTTGCTCGGCCAGCTCTACCTGGTCACCGTAATCGGTGTGCTGGTGGGCAACTTCACCGGGCGCGCGCGACAAGTCCCGCCGGCGCCTGCGCCAGAGCAGCTCGACAACGCCGACGCGTGACTTAGGGCGGCTCGGCTTGGCTTGTCGGCAGATTCTCATCCTAACTTGGCTCTTTTCATAGGATCAAAAAGCACATAGGGTGGTGTCATGCCCTCACCTCGACGGCCTGCCTCCCGACCCAAAGCTCCCTCCTCTCGCACACGCTTGCGGCGCATGCCTGCGCGCGCCGACTACAAGCGCGAGACGATCGACGCGATCCTCGACGAGGCATTGGTAGCGCATATCGGTTTCTCGGTGGAGGGAGTGCCTTATGTGATTCCCACGCTTCACGCCAGAGTCGGCGACAACGTTTACTTTCACGGCTCCAGCGCCAGCCGCACAGTGCGCGCCTTGGCGACCGGCACGAACATGTGCCTGACGGTCACCTTGCTCGACGGGCTCGTGCTGGCGCGCTCGGCGGTACACCACTCTGTCAACTACCGCTCGGTAGTGGTCCTCGGTCAAGCAAAACGAATCGCCGAGCCCGAAGAAAAGATGGTGGCGATCGAGGCGTTCACCGAGAGGCTGATCCCGGGACGCTGGGAGGAGGTACGACCGCCGAGCGCCAAAGAGCTGAAGGCGATCCAGGTACTCTCCCTGCCGCTCGACGAAGCCTCGGCGAAGCTGCGCACGGGACCGCCTGTCGACGATGAGGAGGACTACGCCTTGGACACATGGGCGGGAGTCGTTCCGCTGGAGACCAGCGTCGGCACGCCGATACCGGACGGGCGCCTGGCCGAGGGCACCGCGCTATCGGCCGCGGCCGGAAGATGGGCCGCGGACCGCTCGTCCCGGACTTGAGCTCGTCCCGGACTTGAGATACACGTTCGTAGATGTAAGGGGAAACGAAGGCTCGCCTCCGGGCGACTTGCTGCCTAGCAGCCGACACATGCACGTCGATTACTGTCGGTGGCACCTTCAGACCCGCACCCACCAAAGTTACGCCGAGCGCCTTCGACAAGCGTGAGACCTCCTCAAAAGGAGTACGCGACTTAAACGACAGCAACACCGTCAGTTCCCAGTGACTTGATTGTGTGCGAGCGCCCCGCCTGTCTCTGCGAGCCGTTCGAGCAGAATCGTAAGCAGGCGGTCCGGCAACTCGGTGCAATTCGACCCGCCATCCCTGTTGCTCAGCGGCATCCAGGATTGCCTTGGGATCTTCGGTGCGCGCAGGGTTCTGGCGGCAAGATTAACGCCAGCAGCTCGGGCAACTGCTCCAGCAGGTCGAAGGTGCGCGCGCCTGCGCGCCGCAGGGCGTCCTCGTCGCTGTCAGCGGCGTAACCGTAGACGCGCATGCCTGCGGACACACCTGCCGTGACTCCCGAGGGTGTGTCCTCGACAACGACGCAATGGGCCGGCTCGACGCCCATCTCCGCCGCAGCTTGCAGGAACAGGTCAGGGTGAGGCTTGCCGCGAGGGACGTTCCACGCAGAGAACAAGACCCGGTCCGGGAAGAGCGAGCGCAGACCGGTCAGCTCGAGTGACAGCCTCGTCTTCTCGAGCTTGCCCTGCGAGGCAACGCACACGGCCACGCCGGCAGCAGCGACCTGTTCGACCACCTCGCCCGCACCCGGTACCGGCTCGAGCTCGCGCCTGAAGACCTCGGCGCGCTCGCTCTCGAAGCGGCTCGGAAGGTCCTCGGGGAGCGCCCGGCCGAGCTTCTGCCCAGCCCGCTCGAATACCTCGCCAAGCAATAGCCCCTGGTAGTCGCGCCGCGCCTGTGCCAGTGTGGTCGGCAGGCCCTCCGCGCTCAGAAGCCGCGCAAGCACGCCGTTGGAGATCGTCTCGCTGTCGACCAGGACGCCGTCGCAGTCGAAGATGACCAGCCGAAGGTCTTGCATGCGCAAGCGGACTGGCCGCCGCGCTAAGCCCGCGCCGGGGGACCCTGCTTGTCGTCCTCGCCGGTGCTGCGGCGAGAGCTCCACCAGCTCCAGCCGCCGACCGCCGCGACGGGGACGACGAACATCGCCGAGGTGTACCAGTGTGTGAGGCAGGCGAGCACGGCCATGAGCTCAAACGCTACCACGCGTTCGCCGGGCAGCGACCAATCCGCCTATGCCTGCAAGCAGACCGAGCGCACCCACGACCAGGGCCGTGATCGCGAGGCCCTTGCTGGCGCCCCCTGAGGAACTCGCGCTCGCCGGAGCCGCAGCGGCGCTCGACGCGACAGGCGTCTCACCCGGCGTCGGCCCTGCCTCTCCTCCGGCCACGTCCTCGATCACGCCCCCTTTGGCGGTGATGTTGACGGTGGGCGCAGGGAATTCGGCGCTGGGAGGCCCGATCCAGTGGACGACCTTGCCGTTGGAGTAGTACTGGACGGTCTTGAACGCGAGTGACTGGCCGGCGAGGTTGCCGGGCATCGCGATCGACAGGGGGAACTGGATGAAGCTCCCGTTTTCGAGACGCCCCAGCTTGGAGCGGTCGCCCGTCCAGACGATCTGGGAGATCTCTTCGTCGACCGGGCCTTCGTCGGTCTGGATTGGCTTCGCAGGTTTCGTGATGACCTCTTTCACGCTCCACCCGGGCACGTTCTGGGTGTCGATCGCGGTGAAGCCGGGCGGCACGAGCATGTCGATCCGGTAGGCATAGGCGCCTTCCTGCTCACCGGGCACGCGCACGTCGAGCGTCACGAACGCGCCCGCGGGGATCGTGTTGGGATGCAGGCTTATATGCGCCTGGGCTGGCGCCGTAGCAGCCAAAGTCGTCACCGTGGCAAGCAGAACAGCGATGGTCCTGGACCTCATGTGTCCTCCTGGAGTGGGTCATCTGGGTGGGTTGTCTGTTGGTGGTCTTGTCAAGTCCTTGTGCGTGGGCCCGATTGGAGTAGGTCATTTGATGGGCACCGAGATCGTGCGCGAGTACTCTTCGAATTCGGACACGCGATCGGTGATGGCCAGCTGCCACGACCCCCCCGGGCTCAGCGCTGCCGAGCCGATCACGTAGTGGCCGGGACCCGCCAGGTTGGCTTTCAAAGGCAGCGGACCGATTCCCCTGGCGGGCAGCTTGGCCGTGACCGTGAATTCCTTGGTGGCGGTGAACTGTGAGCCCGTCTTCGCGTCGATCAAGTAGATGTGGACGGTGTTCGGCCCCACCCGAGCCGGTTCCACCGTCATCTCCAGCTCCGCGGTACCAAGCGTGGTGGTGATCGAGAACGGCCCACTTGCGGCGTCGATCGGCGGCGCGTAGCTGACCAGGGCGGCTGTCACACCGAACACAGCCACCATCAAGGCGAGCTCTCCCCGCATCGTGCGCCGTGCGACTACGCCGCCGCGCCCGGGCGAGCCGGCGGCGCTTGCGAGCCGCTTCAGGGAAGGGATCACGTGCTCGCGGTTGACCCAGCCGAGCCCGATCAAGACCACGAGCAAGACCACCTTCGCGATCACGAGCAGCCCATAGGTCGTATGCAACAGACCGTGGATGCTGCGCACCTCGATGTATGCCTGCACCACGCCCGTGAGCGCGATCGCGATCACACAAGCAAGCGCCAAGGGCGAGAAGCGCGCGAGCGTGGCGAGCAGAAGGCGCGTGCGCTGCGGGCCTTCGAGCCGGCGGGTGGCGGCGGGCAGGGCGATCAAGAGGCAGGCGATCCCACCCACCCACACGCTCGCGCCAAGCACGTGGATGACGTCGGCCGGGAAGAACAGGCCGCGCGGCCCTTGCGTGCTGGGATGGCCGCTGAGCGCTGGCGTGATCGCGAGAAAGCCGGCGCCGAGCGCCGCCGGCCGGATCCACGCGCGCACTCGGTGGACGCTGCGCGGGAGCTCGCGGACGGCGGGGGCGGTGGCGACGGCGCTCCCGCCCTGAGCCTCCCCCACGGCAGCGGACGACCTGGTCTGCGCCAGCACCGGGATCGCACCGCGGCGCGAGATCCGAGCCGCCACGAGCAGCAACCCCAAAGCCGTCCACACGAGCGCGCGCAAGCCCCACACCTCACCAAAGCGGCTTTTCAACGTGTCGCTCACGATTGGGCCCTTCAAGGACGCCCACAGGGACACGCCGGCGGCGCTCGCGCCCTGCAGAAGGATGCCGAGCACGCTGACCGCAATGCCGAGCGCGATCGCCGCGATGAACAGCAGCTCCATGCGCCGCGCGAACGCGCGCGAGGCGTCCTCCCAGCCATCCTCGGCGTCCGCGCTTGCGCCAAGCGCGGGTAGCCAGGCGAGCACGAGGAAGGCCAGGCCACCGATCCCCAAGGCGAGCGACACGTAGTCGAGCCCGCGCACGAAACCGAATGCGAGCTTGGTGGCCTCGCCGCTCTCGTTGCGCCCGATCAGGCCGGCCACGGTGAACCTGGGCACGGCGCCGGCGTGGCCGACGTTGAACACGAGCCCGCCATAGACGATGTGCGTATCGGCGGAGATGACACGGTAGGTGGCGGTATAAGTACCGTCCGCGAGCCCCGGCTTCAGCCCCACCCCCATCCAGTGCTGACGGCCATCGGGATGGGTAACGTCGAGGTTGTCCACCTCGTTGCCCTGGGCGTCGTACACGCGCACAGCCCCGAGCGTGCCACCGACGGCCTGATTGAACTCGAAGATCACCTCGGCTGGTTGCTTGGCGACGGTCGAGCCCGTCTGCGGCGAGGTGCCGAGCAGCTGCGCGTGGGCGAAGGCGCAGGACGCACTGCCGAGCAGCAGTACACAAGCGAACATGAGCACAGTGCTTGCCAGGCACGCGCGGGCGCAGATGCCACGATGGCCATGAGCAGCGCCATTCAAATTCACGGGCACGCTCGTCACCACGCTTCCTTGGCCTCACCCGCGCTGTCATCCCCGCTTGCTCCCGGACCGCCCGGGCGCGCCCTGCGCCGGCGCACCCACACGACGAAGCCAAGCGCGAGCAGCACGATCACTACCAGCGCGACGATCGCGCCAACGGGTGCTTTGGAGCTATTGGGCACCCAGAACAGCTGCCCCGCGACCGTTCCCTTCCGCGCACCCACCGAGATGGGGACGTTCCAGTGGAAGATCAATGTGCGCCTATTTTCGTCCTTCACCTGGGGTGGGGTGACGGGGCTCATCCAATGGATTCGATGGTCGTGCCATTCGAAGCTCCCGGTGCGATCCACCACGACCCACGCGGGCGGCAGTGACGCGCTCGCGGATGGGGGCACGGTCACGTTGCCGTAGAAGTTCGTATTGAGGTAAACGGCGGGTGAGCGCGTGTTTTGTTCGGTTGTGCCGTTGGGCCGCACGCGCGCGTATGGCTCGCCCGAATAGCCATATACGGTGACCGTCTTGCCGGTGTGGTTGGTGAGCACCAGCCGGTCGGCGAACTCGAGCACTTCGATATTCAGGCCCTTGACGTCAGGCGTGATCGAGGTTATTTCCGAGCGGTAGTGAAAGCTCGAGCCCTGATCGGCGATCGGGCTCGCGCTCTCGGAGGTCGAGGTGCTCTGCGTGACCGCGCCTGCTGGCGCGCCGGCCACCGGCGCCACTGCGAGGGCGCAGGCGAAGGCCAGAATCGGACGGCGTGACATGAATGCTCCTCGGAGCTCGAAGGGACTTTTGTGCGGTCAGGTGCCCGCTACAAATGTGTGAACAGCCACGCGGACCTTGCGACCGCGCGGACACCCACTCACGGCGACCTGCCACGCCCTCTCAGGCGCGATGGTGCTTAGCTCGCCGCGAGTGTCGCGGGCGGCGGGCGCACCGCAAGCGAGCGTGCGATCAAGAGACCACCGTGCGTGGCGACCGCGAACGAGCGGGTGGCGCGTGGCACGCTCGCGCGCGGACGTGCCCAGCGCGAGCGGCGGCAAGGAGCCGCGAGGCGAGTCAATGTGCGCTCGCCGGGATAGCCGCGTAGGAGCAGTACTACAGCCAGCGCCAGAGCCGGCAGGAGAAACAGGATTCCGCTCAACACTGCGGAGAACTCTACTCCCATGCTCACGTGCCGACGGCCGATAGCAGCCACAGGCCGAAGCTCGTGAAGGCGACCATCACCGCGAGCATCCAATACTGCGAGCGAATCGCCTCCTGGGCGTTGGAGTATGTAGCCAGCGCGCGGTCGTGGGCGAGCGCCAGCCCGCCGACGTGACCTGCCACCAAGGCCGCGACCTGCACGTACCAGATCGCCGCATAGGAGATGATTTTGTAATCGATTTGATACGCACCTGTGCCAAAGATGTTGGCGCCGTTGCCGAGCGGGTCGGACGCCAGATAGCCGATCGCCTGGCCCTGCCAGATCAACAGAGAGAAGTAGTGGGCGAGCACGTAGGCAAAGCCGATCGGCGCGAGCGTGTGTGCGAAGGAGTGGCTGAGCTGCGTCGAGCCATAGCGGCGGTTGACGCTGCGCACCCCCACGATCCCGAGCCGGTAGACGCCGGCGATGAGCGCCACGCATAGGACCAGGCCCAAGGAGTAGGCCAGCTCGATCGCGGGCGTCAAGCTGAAGCCGAGGTCGGCGAACAGGCTCTGCAGGTGGGGCTCGTTGGTGCGCCACACGCCGCCGTTTGAGAGGCCGTCGAATGTCGTGGTGCCGATGATCGTGCACACGAGCGCGATCGTGCCGGCGCGGACCGGCATGTCGGGCAGCCCGCTCAACAGGCGGCGCCGGTAGACCACCCCGCGCGCATCCTGGGAGAGCACCGAGATGCGGGAGAGCAGATTGAAGTAGACGCCGAACCCGTCGGCCCGCTCGTCCCACTCCTCCACGCCGAACAAGGCCATCCCAGCGAGCATCGCCAGGAAGTAGGCCAAGGACAGCGCGGCAAGCGTGGCGGGATGGTCGCGATCGGCGGGCACGTACACGAGCTCGAGCCAGGCGAAGCCGATCAAGGCCGCCACCGCCGGCCACACGCCCAGCCACGGTGGATAGCGCAACGGCGCACGCGCGAATGCGCGCGGGGCGATGCGGCGCCCCGCCCAGCGGAGCAACCTCGCGCACGAGCGCCATGGACTGAGCGCCTTGAAGATGTCACCGAACAGCACGCTCGCCACCGGCATCCCGACCCAGAACACCACGTAGATGAATGTCACGGAGAGGTTCGCGTTCGGCACCTGGGCTCCGGCGAAGCCCGCGTACACCACCAGTACGAACATCCCTATTCCAAAAAGACTGGCAAGCCTCGCCGCGATCGCCGGCATGACGAACAACCGCCGCCGGTGCTCGCCCTGAAGCTGGGGGGTCGTCCATAGCGTGGACAGCGCCACGAAGGAGACGACCAGGACGATCGCGGCCGTCCAGCTGAACAGCCATACGGGTATCGGCAGGTCAGCCTTGCCCACGATCCCGTGCGCCGAGGCGGCCGCGGGAAACAGCAGCGTCGTGGCGCCGAGGCCGCCGAGCACGGACGGCAGCAGGCGGCGCGGGCAGAGCATGAGCGCGCCAGTCTACGTCACCAGAGCTCCGCGACCGGCCGGTAGACGAGCACCCGTCGCCGGTTGCACGCGCATGTCTGCCGGCTGCCTGCGCAAGCCTTGCACGTCGTAGGCTGCAAGTCTGGTGCTCGTACCGCCGCTCGCCACATCCACGACGCTCGAGGCGTTCCTCCAGCTTGGCCCGCTCGCGCTACTCGGCCTCCTCTACGCCAAGCGCGTGCACACGCTGGGACGCCAGAAACGCCCGGTGCCCGGCTGGCGCCAGGCATGCTTCTACGGCGGCTTCCTCACGATCGGGGCCGCGCTCAGCTCGCTCGGCGGCGACAGCCAGGAACTGCTGACCGCGCACATGGTCGAGCACCTCCTGCTCGGCGACATCGCGGCCCTGTTGATCGTGCTCGGTCTGACCGGGCCTTTGATCGCGCCGGTCCTGCGCATCAAGCTCTTCGACCGCCTGCGCATCCTCGCCCACCCCCTGATCGCCTTCCCCCTGTGGGCGATCGACCTGTATGTGTGGCACCTGCCCGTCTTCTACGAAGCCGCCCTGCGCCACACGGGCATCCATGCACTCGAGCACGCGATGTTCCTCGGCTTCGGCATCAACATGTGGATGTGCCTGTTCGGGCCCCTGCCGATGCCTTCGTGGTTTGGCAACGCGGCCAAGCTCGGGTACATCGTCGCCGTGCGTCTCACCGGTACGGTGCTCGGCAACGTGTTCTTGTGGTCGGGCACCGTCTTCTACCCGTATTACCTGCACGGCGACGCGATCTGGAAAGTCTCTCCGATCGCCGACCAGAACCTCGCGGGCGCGGTGATGATGGTCGAGGAGAGCATCCTCACCCTGGGCCTGTTCTGCTGGCTGTTTCTGCGCACGGCGCGCCAGAGCGAGGAACGCCAGGACCTGCTCGACTTCGCCCACGCGCAGGGCGTGCAGCTCACCGATGAGCGAGCGACCCGCGCGGTGGGGGCAGGCCGCGGCCAGGAGCTGCGCAAGCGCCTGGAGGGCTCGGCGCGAGGGGAGTAAGCGGCGGGTTGTGTGTTTGCTCGTAGGGTTGTCCCACGCGCGTGCGCACGCGTGCAGAGAGGGATCAGCTGGAAGCGAGCAGCGGCGCGTCGTGCACGATTTCCTTGGGTGTGAAGCTGGCCGCGTAGAGCGTTGTGACCTTCCCCTGGGCGCTGATTCCGTAGACCAGCCCCGAGTGGTTGACCAGTTGTGGCTGTTCGGCGTCTGCTTCGGCGCCCACCCCCCACGCCTTCCATACCTGCCCCAATTCGTGGGCTGAGCCGATCAGGTACTGAATGCGTCCCGCCACGCCGTGGCGCTGCAGGAAGCTGGCCACCGCCTTGGGCGTGTCCCCGCGGGGATCCACCGACACGGCGATCACCTGCACCTTGGACGCCTTCGCGGGGCCCATCTCGTTGAGCGCCACGCCGATGTTCGAGGCGATCAGAGGGCACACGTCCGGACATTTGGTGTAGAGGAACGTCACGAGCACTGCCTTGCCCTTGTACTGGTCGATGTTGACGCGTTCGCCCTTGTAGTTGCGCAACTGCAGGGGAGGCTCGGGCGCGGCGGGCTCGGCCAGCGATCCGCTGTACTTCGAGGACGCCACGCCCTGGATCCCGGGCGCGCTCGGACGTTTGCTGCCACCACCACTCGCGAGCAGGGCCACGCCCCCGGCGATCACGACGATCACGACCAGGGCGAGCAGGATGCGCGGGCTCAGACCCCCGCCCGAAGGGGGCTCAGAGGGCTCAGCTGGAGGTGAGGGTTGCACGGACACAGCAGCTCGAAACTAGCACCACAGACCCATTCTCGGTCCCATTCCTTCCCAAGCCAGGCCACGCCCGACCTCCTGGAAGGGCGCTCCAGCCATACCCGCGCGAGGGTCGGCCAGCGTGGCTAGAGTCTTTGGCTTGCGGCTTTCCCCTCTCCCATCGGCCCCCTCAGGGGCCTCCCACGCCAACCGCTACAAGTGGATCGCCATGTCGAACACGACCTTGGCGGTGCTCCTGGCGACGCTCGACGCCTCGATCACCTTGATCGCGATGCCCGACATCTTCAGGGGCATTGAGCTCGACCCGCTGGTGCCCGCCAACAGCTTCTACCTGCTGTGGATGATCCTCGGCTACCTGGTTGTCTCCAGCGTGTTGATCGTGAGCTTGGGCCGCCTCGGCGACATGTTCGGGCGGGTGCGCATCTACAACCTGGGCTTCGTCATCTACACCGTCGCCTCGCTGCTGCTGGCGATCGACTGGATGAAGGGCCGGGCGGGCGCGGACTACCTGATCGTGTTCCGCATCGTCCAAGGCGTGGGCGGGGCGTGCCTCTTGGCCAACGCGGCCGCGATCATCACCGATGCCTTCCCCGTCAACCAGCGGGGGATGGCGCTCGGCATCAACAACATCGTCGGCGTGAGCGGGATGTTCGTGGGCTTGATCCTCGGCGGCCTGCTGGCCCCGATCGACTGGCGCCTGGTGTTCCTGATCTCCGTGCCGGTCGGCCTGTTCGGGACCGTCTGGGGCTACCTGAAGCTGGAGGAGCGCAGCAAGCCCAAACGGGCCTCGATCGACTGGTGGGGAAACTTGACGTTCGCGCTCGGACTCGTGCTCGTGATGGTGGCCGTGACCTACGGCATCCGCCCATACGGCGGCCACGCGACCGGCTGGACCTCGCCGCGCGTGCTCGCCCTACTGGGCGCCGCGATCGTGTCTCTTACGGCCTTCGTGGCGGTCGAGCGGCGCGTGGCCGAGCCGATGTTCAATCTCGCCCTGTTCCGCATCAGAGCGTTCACCTTCGGCACCCTCTCGACGTTCCTCTCGGCGGTTGCGCGGGGCGGCCTGATGTTCATGCTGATCATCTGGCTCCAGGGCATCTGGCTGCCTCTGCACGGCTACTCGTTCACCGAAACGCCGTTGTGGGCCGGCATCTACATGCTGCCGCTGACGCTAGGGATGCTGATCGCAGGCCCAACCTCTGGCTTTCTCTCAGATCGCTTCGGCGCGCGCCCGTTCGCGACCGGGGGAATGCTCGGGGCGGCTCTCAGCTTCGGCTTGATGATGCTGTTGCCGACCGACTTCGACTACGGGGTGTTCGCCTTCGTCCTGTTCCTCACAGGGGTATCGATGGGCATGTTCGCCTCGCCCAACCGGGCGGCCGTGATGAACAGCCTGCCGCCGGGCGAGCGGGGCGCCGGCGGGGGCATGAACCAGACCTTCCAGAACTCGGCGCAGGTGCTCTCGGTCGGGATCTTCTTCACACTTTTGATCGTCGGGCTCGCCTCCAGCCTGCCGGCCACCGCCCAAGCCGGCCTGGAGGCGCACGGCTTGTCGGCCGAAGTGGCCGGGCGCGTCGCCCACGCTCCTCCGATCTCGATCCTGTTCGCGGCCTTCCTCGGCTACAACCCAATCCAGAGCCTCGTCGGAACGCGCGCTTTGAGCACGGTGGGCGCGCACGCCCGGGCGATCTTGACCGGGCCGAAGTTCTTCCCCCACCTGATCTCGGGCCCGTTCCGCGAAGGCCTGCACACCGCGTTCGTGTTCGCGATCGCGGCCTGCCTGATCGCCGCCGCCGCCTCGCTGATGCGCGGCGGCCGCTACGAGCACGTCGAGGAGTCGGCCCCAGATGCGGCCCTCACCGCAAGTATGGCCGAGACAACTGTCACCTAGACCCAGAACTGGAGGAGCAGCATGCACGTTGAGTGGTTCGGACAGTCCGCTTTCGCCCTGACGGCGCCCGAGGCGAAGGTGTTCATCGACCCCTTCGCCGACCTCTCGCCGATGACCAGCAGGGGGATGAAATTCGACTATCCTGCGATCTCCGCCGAGGGAGTTGACCTGCTGCTGGTCACCCACGAGCACCTCGACCACAACGGCGTGGAGGCGATAGTCGGCCAGCCGGCGATCCTGCGCTCGACGGCGGGCCACCTGGAGTCGCCGATCGGCGAGATTATGGCGGTTGCCTCAGAGCACGACGAAGCCGCCGGTACCCAGCGCGGACCGAACACGATCTTCGTGTTCACGCTCGATGGCATGAGGGTCGCCCACTTCGGCGACTTCGGTCAGAGTGAGCTGCGCGCGGAGCAGGAAGAGGCAATCGGCGCGGTGGACATGGTCATCCTGCCTGTCGGCGGCGGACCGACGATCGGGGCCGCTGGGGCGAAGGCAATCGTGGATCGGCTGGCGCCGAAGTGGGTGGTGCCGATGCACTACCGCACGCCCCGCATCAGCTTCCTCGAGGACGCCGAGGAGTTTCTGGGGCTGATGCCTCGGGTCGAGCGGCTCGAGGTGCCTGGTTTTGAGACTGAGGAGCTGACAGGAACCGACGGACCGGTGGTCGTGGTGCCTGCGGCACCGTAGGAAGGCTTGCTCAACGCAAGAGCAACCGGCAACGACGCAGGAGCTCATCACGCGTCGCCGGCCGGAGTCGGCCGAGCTTTCTCGATAGACGTTCATGCGAGATTGCCCGCAACTGCTCTGGCATCGCGAAGCTGGCCTGCCTCAGACCGCCCTCCGCAGGCGTAACGGCAAGGTGGAGAGCGTTGCTGAAGTCAGTGCGAGTCAAGGGCACCGCAAGCGATATCCCTATGGGTGAGCGGTTGAGCTGATCGACGGACACGATTGCGAAAGGCCGTGCCTTTGACTGCTCGGAGCCTCGGGTGGGATCGGGGTCCGTCCAGTAGACGTCGCCCTGCTCGGGGCCTCCACTCACCAGGCCGGCGCTGGCGCGTCGAAGGTGTCTTCGAGGTCCCTGGCCTCTGACTTATAGGCCACGAGCATCTCCGCGTCGCCCGCCATAGCCTGAAAGGCACGCTCCGCGTCCGCTAGCAACAGATCGTCGTCGGCCGCCTGAACCAGCTCGGCAACAATCTCGCCGGTCGAGCCCCCACGTCGCTGGACAAGGGTCTTAAGCAGATCACGGGTCTCCGTCGATACACGAATGGTCGTCGTCGCCATGTAGACGCACAGTATACAGCACTAAACCCTGTATCAGCGGCACCTACGCCCGATAGCGCACAATCACCTTGTCGCTGCACCCGATTAGCTTCCAAGGTCGGTTCTGCGGCAGGTAGCGCATAACGAACGTCTTCACGCCGGGCCCATCGCAATCCACGATCCCGTGGCCATAGACGAGCGCGATATGGTCGTTGCCGGCGCCAGTCCAGATGTGGTTGTAGCCGTGGCTCGCGTAGATCCAGTCATTGCCCGCGCCGCCGTGGAGCTCGTCTGTTTGGGTCGGGGGGTTGAGCTCGGCGTGGGAGTCGCCCCAGATCACATCGCCCTCGTTGCCAGCCCAGATCGTGTCGTTGCCGTCGCCGCCTAGCAACTCGTTGTGGACACCTTCAAGGCCGCGCATCGTGCCGCTTTCGTTGTTCGGATGGCCCTCGTGGTGGCCGATTGGAGGCCAGCCGGCGTGGCTTGCCGCCCCAAACGCCGGGACAGCTACCGCAAGCATGAGCGCAAATGGCGCAAGCCATGGCCAAGCTTGGGCTGGACGGGGTATTCCAACCATTGCTCAGGCGACCCTAGAAGATCGCCCGACGTGCGCCGGACACTCTCGACGTATGTTTGGCGAGATCATGGAGCGCACCGGCGTCCCTTTCGCTCGAGCTTCCCAGGCCCCGGACAACAGGTAGCTGCTCCAGACGCCGACTATCGTCCTTTGGATGTCAAACTCGCCGCGGTCGCCTGGATCCGGCTCGGCCCGTGCCAAGGACGAGCCGGGTTCGAGGCCAAGCAAGGTCAGCGACGAGCTCGAGCGCTGGCTCACAAGCAACGGTGAGAAGACGCTCGGAAGCCTGATCGAGCTATTCGAGCAGAAGAGCTTCGCGATCCTGTTTGTGGTCTTGCTCGGCGTGCCGGCGCTGCCGCTGCCGACCGGCGGGGCCACGCACGTGTTCGAGATCGTCGCGATGCTGCTCGCGCTCGAGCTGATCGCCGGACGCGAGCAGATCTGGTTGCCTCAGCGCTGGCGGAGACTGGAGTTGGCCGGGGACAAGCAGCAGCGTTTCATCGCCGCGCTGATGAAAATGATCCGCAGGCTCGAGCGTTTTTCCCGTCCGCGCCTGCGCTTTCTGTTCGATCATCGCCTGAGCAATATCGTCTTCGGGGCGCTTGCGCTTGGAGGATCGCTGGGCGCATTCCTCGCTCCGCCTTTCACGGGCCTTGACACACTGCCCGCGCTTGGCGTCGTGCTGTTGTCTCTCGCGGTGCTCCTCGAAGACTTCCTGATAGTGGTTGCAGCTCTCATCGTCGGCGTCGCAGGCGTAGCGCTCGAGGTGATTCTGGGCAGCGCCGCGCTCGGGGGCATCGAAAAACTGATCTAGGCAGGAGCCCACCACCACCGCGTCTTGGACCATCAGGCTGCCGTGCGAAATCGAAAGTTAGGGTAGCCTAAGTTAGGTGACCCTAACTATTGCCGCGAGGGCTCGGTGCTACCTACATTCGTGATCGGCCTACGCGAGGGCGTGGAGGCATCGCTGATCGTCGGGATCGTCGCCGCCTTCCTGCGCCGGCAGGGGCGCGGCGACGCGCTGCGCTGGATGTGGGTTGGAGTCCTCGCGGCGGTGGTCTTCTGCACCGGCGTGGCGGTTGCCCTGCAAGTGCTCGACCAGGATCTGCCCGAGCGCCAGCAGGAGGGCCTGGAGACGGTCGTGGCGCTCGTGGCGGTGGGCATGGTCACCTTCATGATCGTCTGGATGCGTCGCCATGCGGGCGATCTCGCGGGGGAGCTGCGCGCCAGTGCCGCCGGCGCCCTAGCCGAGGGCTCGGTTTGGGGGCTGGTGGCGATGGCCTTTGTCGCGGTGATCCGCGAGGGCATCGAGACCGCCGTGTTTCTGCTTGCGGCGTTTCAAGCTTCGGGCGATTCAACCTCCGCCGGCCTCGGCGCGCTGCTGGGAATCGTGCTGGCCATCGCGATCGGATGGGGCATCTACAGAGGCGGCGTGCGCCTGAACCTGAACCGTTTCTTCCGGGTCACCTCGGCGGTGCTCGTGCTCGTGGCCGCCGGCCTGGTGGCCAGCGCGATTCACACCGCGCACGAGGCCGCCTGGATGAATCAGCTGCAAGAGCCCGCATTGAGCTTGAGCTGGCTCGTGCATCCCGGCTCGGTGACCAGCTCGCTGCTGACGGGAATGCTCGGCCTTCAGCCGCGCCCCACGATCGGCGAGACCGCCGGCTGGCTGATCTACGCGGTGCCGATGCTCGCCTACGTGCTGCTGCCCCGCGGCCTGTCCATGAGACGGCGCCCGAACCCCGCGGCCGCCCGGTCTGCGAATTGAACAAGCCCACTGCGAAGTTCATGGACCCGAGTACTCACTGTTTGGAGAGTTCCGGTCACTGAATTTTCACCATAACCTTGATACGCTGCCCGCGCTGGTGAACCGGGAACGCGGACCATGGTCCGTGGGCGAGCACTCTTCAAACCGAGGGGCATAGATGAGCAAGTTCATCGAAGACTGGGAATTCCCGCCAAACCTGACCAAGGCGAGGGCCGACCTGGGCGGGCTTTCGCTGCAGAAGCTGGGCGCCCTTTCCTTCGAGGAGCTCGGGCGCTTCAAGCAAGCCGGACGCTTCCCCGACGGGTACAGCACCACGGACCTGACCTTCTACGCCCCGCGCGATCCGGGCGTGCACGCGGTGATCGTGTGGGCCCTGCTCCAGGCCACCCATACGGTTGCGGTGAACATGTACGGCTTCGACGATCCCCACGCCGCGGCGATCATCCAGGGCTACACCGAACGGCCAGACATCGTGGTGACGCTGAGCCTCGACAAGAGCCAGGCCGGGGGCAAGGCCGAGAAGGAATTGCTCGGTCGCTTCAACCACGACCTGATCGGCAACAGCATCGCAATCGGGCACTCCTCGCGCGGCGCGATCAGCCACGACAAGCTGGTCGTCGTCGACGGGCTGTACTTGATCACCGGCTCGACGAACTGGTCACAGGGCGGCGAGCAACTGCAGGACAACCAGTTGACCATCAGTCGCATACCCCTCGCGGCGGCCGAGGCGCGGGCGATCATCGACCTCGATCACGACGAGATGCTCAAGCAGATGGCCAAGGCAAGCCAGGAAGGGCCCAAGCCGAGCCGGGCGAGCAGCGCCAGGGCCCGGGCGGGCGCGCCCAAGAGCCGCAGGAAGGCCCCCGCCAGGACCTAGCGAACCTGCGGGACCCGTCAGGATGAGCGTATGGCCGCCCCGCGCAACCTCCTGAACCTGAAGGAAGTCGAGAAGGGCTTCGGCAGCCGCTCGGTGCTGCGCAGGATCACGCTCGGGGTGGCGGCGGGAGAGCGCATCGGCGTGGTCGGGGAGAACGGCGGCGGCAAGTCGACCCTGCTGCGGCTGATCGCTGGCGTGGAGCAGCCCGACGCGGGGGCGCTCACGCGCACGGGGGACGTGGGGGTGGCGCTGCTCGGCCAGCAGGACGAGCTCGATGGGGACGCGACGATCCGGGGGATGCTCGTGGGCGAGCGCGCGGACCACGAATGGGCCGGCGACAAGGCGTTCCGCGACGTGCTCGACGGCCTGCTGGGGGGTGTGGCGCTGGAGCGGTTCGCAGCGGGGATGGACACGCCGATAGGAGGGCTGTCTGGGGGAGAGCGCAGGCGCATCGCGCTCGCGCGCCTGTTGCTCGACCCGCCGGAGCTGTTGCTCTTGGACGAGCCGACCAACCACCTGGACGTGGAAGGCGTCGACTGGCTCGCCCGCCACCTGGCCGCGCGCAGGGGCTCGATGCTCGTGGTAACCCACGACCGCTGGTTCTTGGATGCCGTGTGCACTGCGACCTGGGAGGTGGCCGATGGGGCGATCCACCAGTACGAAGGCGGCTACGCCGCGTACGTGCTGGCGCGTGCGGAGCGCGACCGCCAGGAGGTCGCGCGGGCGGGCCGCCGCGAGCAGCTCTTGCGCAAGGAGCTGGCCTGGCTCAGGCGGGGGCCGCCGGCGCGCACGGCCAAGCCGAAGTTCAGGATCGAGGCAGCCGAAGCCTTGATCGCCGATGAGCCGCAGGCGCGCGACCGCGTCGAGCTGGCCCGCTTCGCGAGCGCACGCCTGGGCAACAAGGTGGTGGAAGCGCTCGACGTGTCGCTGACGCTCGGCAAGAGGGAGCTTCTGCGCGACATCACCTGGCAGCTCGGTCCGGGCGATCGCGTGGCCTTGGTTGGTGTCAACGGGTCGGGCAAGACCTCGCTCGTGAAGCTGCTCGCCGGCGAGCTCGCTCCCTCAAGCGGCGAAGTCGAGCGGGGAAGCACCGTGAGGCTCGCCCATCTCTCCCAGGACGCCGTGGAGATTCCTGGGCAGCTGCGCGTGCTCGAGTCCTTGGAGGAGGTCCGCGCCCATGCCGTGCTCAGCGATGGCCGCGAGATCACAGCATCGCTGCTGTGCGACCGCTTCGGCTTTCGCGGCGAGAAGGCGCGCACGCTCGTGCGGGACCTCTCCGGCGGGGAGCGCCGGCGGCTGGGGCTGATGCGCCTGCTGATGGGCGGCCCGAACGTGCTGCTCTTGGACGAGCCCACTAACGATCTCGACATCGACACCCTGACGGGGCTCGAGGACCTGCTCGACGGCTGGCCGGGCACGCTCGTGGTCGTCAGCCACGACCGCTACTTCGTGGAGCGGGTGTGCGACAACGTGTACGCGATCACAGCCGAGGGCGGCGTGAGGCACGTGCCCGGCGGGATCGACCAGTACCTGCGTGAGCGCGAAGCCCCAGTGAAGCTCAGGGAGGCTGGAGAGGCGAGCGAGTCCGGGCCCGCAACACGGCGGAGAAGGCCGTCTGTCGGAGCGAATGCGCGCGCCGCGCGCAAGGACGCCCGCCGGGACGAGCTCGAGGTCAAGCGATTGGAGCGGACGATCGAGCAGCTCGCAGGGAAAGAGGCCGCCTTGGAAGAGCAGATGGCGGCCAGCGCTACCGACCATGGCCGCCTTGCCGAGCTGCAGGCCGAGCTCGAGCGCGTGGCCGCCGAGCGCGAGCAGCTGGAGGCAGGCTGGCTCGAGCTGTCGGAGTCCCTGGAGGCAAAATGATCGCCTCGCGCGCATGTACGCGCGCACGGCACCCTTTTGGGAGCCTATGAGGCAACCCGGAGACCCCCTACGAGCGCAAGCTCCCCTCAGTCAATAAGGTCAGCCCCATGACATACACCCCACCGCAAGAGATCCTCGAGCGCTACGCATCCGTCCTCGTCAACTTCGCCCTCGGCGGCGGCAAGGGCGTACAGCCCGGCGAGGTCGTTCGGGTCGCCGCGCCCGAGAGCGCCAAGCCCCTGTATGCCGAGCTGCGCAAGGCGGTGTGGCGCGCAGGCGGGCATGCGATCGGCGCCTACGAGCCCGACGACGACGCGCACCTTAACCTCTCACGCGACTTCTTCGAGACGACCGGAGACACCCAGATCGATTACTTCCCCGAGCGTTATATGCGCGGCTTGGTCGACGAAATGGACCACCAAGTGTCGGTGCTCGCCGAAAGCGACCCGCACGCGCTCGAGTCGGTGGACCCCGCCCGCATCATGCGCCGCGGGGAGGCGATGCGCAAGCTGCTGGACTGGCGCACGGAGAAGGAGAACGAGGGTCGCTTCAGCTGGACGCTCGGCCTCTATGGGACGGCCGCGATGGCCGCCGAGGCGGGGCTCGGCGAGGAGGAGTACTGGGAGCAGATCGTGCACGCGTGCTTCCTGGACGTGGAGGATCCGATCGCGCGCTGGCGCGAAGTGGGGCAGCGCCTGGATGAGACGAGGGAGCGCTTGGATGCGCTCGAGATCGAGCGCGTGCACGTGCAGGGCGAGGATGTCGACCTGTGGGTGAAGATCGGCGAGCAGCGCCGGTGGCTTGGCGGCAGGGGCCGCAACATCCCGAGCTTTGAGATATTCACGAGCCCCGACTGGCGGGGGACCGAGGGCTGGATCGAGTTCAACCAGCCGCTGTACCGCTACGGGAACCTCGTGAAGGGCATCCGCCTGGCCTTCAGCGACGGCCGCGTGAGCGAGGCGAGCGCACAGGAGAACGAAGGCATCCTCACCGAGATGATCGCCACCGAGGGAGCCGACAAGGTGGGCGAGTTCTCCCTCACTGACAAACGCTTCTCGCGCATCACCCGCTTCATGGCCCACACGCTGTACGACGAGAACGTGGGCGGCCCGTACGGCAACACCCACATAGCGCTGGGACGCTCCTACCAGGATGCCTATACGGGCGATCCGGCCGCGGTCAAAGCCGAGGACTGGGAACGACTGGGCTTTAACAACTCGAGTGTGCACACCGACATCGTGTCCACCACCGATCGCACCGTCACCGCCCAGCTACGCGGCGGCGAGGAGAGAGTGATCTACGAGAACGGGGAGTTCCAGCTCGACTAGCGCCAGGATCGGCTGAGGCGCCTGTCAAGCCGCCGATTCCGCCGCCGACCATGGGCGGACAGCGCCTTTTCAAGCCGCCGATTCCACTGGCCGCCAGCGTTGGGCACCCCTCAGCGGGCGATGCGGTAGATCGTGCCCGTGCTCCAGTCGCCCACGAGCAGAGAGCCATCGGGGGCCAAAGCCAGGGCCAGGGGATTCTTGACGTTGCCGAGCAAAGGCGTGGCCACACCCGTGTAGGTGGAGCCGGTGCGCGTGAGCGCAACCTGGAGGACCTTGGCCGTCTGCCACTCGGCGACCAAGGCCGCCGTTCCGACGCCCCGACCGAGCTGGCCGGTGGCGATCACCACTGTCCCGGCCGCGGCGTGCTTGTCCAGCACGGCAACGGGAGCGGGGACACCTGTGCAGGCCAGCCCTCCCTGGCCGTAGCAGCCGGGGAAGCCCCAGTCCTCGCCTTCGCCCACCAAGCTGAGCCAGTCGCCAGGGGTCTTGGCACCGAGGTCGTCGCGCTGGTTCATGCTGACGAGCAGATCGTCGCTGTCCGGAACGTAGGCGAGGCCGAAGGGCGCGCGGATGCCCTTGGCGTAGATGCTCAGACCGCTCCCATCGGGGCGGAAGGAGACGATCGACCCCGAGAAGGGCGAGCGCGGGGTGCAGTGGTCGCAGGAGGCGGTGACCCCCATCAGCAGACGACCGTCGGGAGCGGAGGCGATCAGGTTGTTCTCCCCTTTTGCCACCGGGCCGTCGATGATCCGCGTGCGTTCGGCGAAGCGTGTCCCGTGCAGGCCGCTGAAGACATCCACGCGCCCGAGCGAGGCGACGTAGAGCTCGCCTTCGTGCCAGAGGATCCCCAGGGGATTCTTCAGGCCAGAAATGATCTTCACGGCCTGCCCACCGGCTTTGGCGATCATGTAGACGCCGTCGTGGACATAGCTGTTCAAGCCCGCCGCGGTTAGCCACAAGCGCCCACTCGAGTCGAACGCGAAGGCCGCCACAGTCGGCGGCCCCTGCGCATAGCGCTTGCCCGCAACCCGGCGGGACCGGTCAGGCCGGCCCCGATCGAGACGAGCCCTTTGGGAGGAGTGGCCGCCGGAGACGCCTGGCCGCCGGAGGAGCCGCAGCCGCAGAGGGCAAGCAGGGCCAGACCGAGGGCGAGATTCAGAAAGTTACGCCTCATCGTGGGGATTATTGAACAGGGCCCAACGATGGTCATGCAAATAAGATGGTGCCCATGGGGGAATGCGCTGACCGGTCCAGGCCGACGGCGGTCAACCGGTGATAGCCAGCGGCGGTCAGACAGCCTCGCACGAGCAGATCGGCCTACTGCTTGTCGAGGACGACGAGGGCGATGCCCGCTTGGTCGAAGACAAGCTGGCGGAGGTGCTCCCGCGCGCGCGAATCGTGCGCTGCCGGCGGTTGAGCGAGGCACTGAGCGCCCTCGGCCCCACAATCGACTGCGTGCTGCTCGATCTCGGGCTGCCGGACGCCTCCGGGGTCGAAGCTGTGGCCAAGCTGCGCGCGCGGATGCCCGCGATTCCTTTGATCGTGCTGACGGGCCTCGCCGACGAGGCGGCCGGGGTGAGGGCGGTGCAGGCGGGCGCCCAGGACTACCTGATCAAGGGACACGTGGATGGCAGCCAGCTGGCGCGCTCGATCCGCTATTCGATCGGGCGTCGCCAGGCGGACGAGACCGAGCGTCAGTTGCTGCTTGCGGACATGCAGGCCCGCGAGGTTGCCCGGCTCGAACGGAGCCTCGCACCAGAGCCGCTGCTGGAGGGCTCCTCGGTGTGGGTCGCCTCCCGCTATCGCGCCGGGCGCAGCCGTGCCTTGCTTGGTGGCGATTTCGTCGATCTGGTGGAGCGCAGCGACGGGAGCCTGCATGTAGTGGTGGGCGATGTCTGCGGCCATGGCCCCGACGAAGCCGCGATCGGGGTCAGCCTACGCGCTGCCTGGCGTGCGCTCGTCTTGGCAGGGGAGCGCCCCGACAAGGTGCTCGCTACCTTGCAGCACGTGTTCGAGCACGAGCGGCACCTGCCTGGTCTGTTTGCGACGCTCTGCACGCTCGAGGTCCAAGGGGATCTCCGGTCCGCTTCGATCATCTGCGCCGGCCATCCGCGACCGGCCTTGATCGACGGAAGCTCGATCGCGGCCATTTCTTCAGGCCCGGGCGGTGCGGGCATTGGCATCGGGGACAGCCACTGGCACTCCGAGCGAGTGAGCCTCCCTGCGGACTGGACGATCCTGCTCTACAGCGACGGGATCATCGAGGGCCGCATCGGCGAGGGCCCGGAGCGCTTGGGCGAAGAGGGCTTGCACAGGCTGATCGCCGAGCAGATCGGGCGGCGACCCAACTGGCGCCGGCAGCCGCGCGCGCTGCTCGACGATCTGATCGAGGGCGCCGAGCAGATGAACGGCGGAGCGCTCAGCGACGACGTGGCGATGCTGCTCGTCGGTGTGACCCCAGACACCGAGCCCTCGTGAGCGCAGCGGGCCGGCCACGCGGGCGCCTGGCGCGCCGTATCGACGGCATGAGCGTCGGGGGCCTGCTCGCGGCGACCATCGGCGTGCTCCTCGTGCTGGCGGTGCTCGGAATCGGCTTGGCCCTGCTTGCCAACGCCGAGCTCGACCGTGCCAGCAACTTCCTGCTCGACAAGGTCGGCCCCGCCCGGCGCAGCTCGCTCACGCTCGAAAACGCCCTCATCAACGAGGAGACCGGCGTGCGCGGCTATGTGATCACAGAGGATCCGAGCTTCCTGCTGCCCTATCGCGACGGGCTGAGGAGCGAAGCAGAGGCGTTTGCCACCCTACGCGCGAGCGAGCCGGAGACCGGCCCGCTCGTGGCGGCCAAGGTGGACGCGGTGCGCGCGCGTGCCCGGGCATGGCAGCGCGAATACGCCGCTCCGGCGCTGGCCCATCCCACAGCTCACCGCTCAGTGGCGAGCGGCCTGCGAGGCAAGCGGCTGTTCGACCCTCTGCGCGGGTCCCTCGTTCGCTTGCAATCCGCGTTGGAAACCAAGGACACCCGGACGCGCAAGGAACTCGAAGACGCCGCCTCCAACCTGCGTCTGCTTTTGATCCTGGCTGCCGTGCTGATCCTCGGCGGCGTGCTTGGCGCGGGGTATCTGCTGCGCCAGACGATCACGCGACCGCTCGCACGACTCGGCTCGGAAGCGCGTCGCGTTGCGGGTGGCGAGTTCTCGAGGCCGCTTCGGGTCGCAACCGGTCCGCGCGAGATCGCCGCGGTCGGCCTGGAGATCGACACGATGCGCGAGCGCATCGTAGAGGAGCTCGAGACGGTCGAAGCCGCGCGCACGCGCGTGGAGGAGCAGGCGCGCGAGCTTCAGCGCTCCAATGCCGAGCTAGAGCAGTTCGCCTATGTGGCCTCGCACGACCTGCAGGAGCCCTTGCGCAAGATCGCCAGCTTCTGTCAGGCCTTGCAAACGCGCTATCGCGGCCGGCTCGACGAGCGCGCCGACCAGTACATCGACTTCGCCGTCGACGGTGCCAAGCGGATGCAGACCTTGATCAACGACCTGCTTGCCTTCTCGCGGGCGGGGCGCAGCGGTCGCGAGCACGAGCTGGTCGATCTGAGCGAGGTCCTCACGGCCGCCCAGGCTTCACTCGCCGGCGCGCTGGAGGACACGCAGGTGAGCGTGGTGGCCGGCGAGTTGCCCACCGTCTGCGGCGACCGTGCCCAGCTCACTTCCCTGTTTCAGAACCTGATCGGCAATGCCGTCAAGTTCCGTGGCGCAGAGCCGCCCCTTGTGCGCATCGAAGCCGAGCGCCACGACGGGGAGTGGCAGGTGAGCTGCTCGGACAATGGGATCGGCATCGACCCCGAGTACGCGGAGCGCATCTTTCTCATCTTCCAGCGGCTGCACTCGCGCGAGATCTACGAGGGAACCGGCATCGGGCTCGCGTTGTGCCGCAAGATCGTGGAATATCACGGCGGCCACATCTGGCTCGAGACCGCTTACTCCGGCGGAGCCTGTTTCTGCTTCACCCTGCCGATCGCCAAGGAGACCATGCAATGAACGCCGACCTCATCTCGGTCCTGCTCGTCGAGGACGACCCTGGGGATGTGCTGCTGATTCGCGAGGCCTTCGCCGACCACAAGGTCGGCAACGTCCTGTCCACCGTAAGCGACGGCGTCGAGGCGATGAGGTTCGTGCGCGGCGAAGGCGAGTATGCGGGCCAGGAGAGGCCCGACCTGGTATTGCTCGACCTCAACCTACCGCGCAAGAGCGGCGTCGAGGTGCTTGCCGAGATCAAGGGGGATCCCGATCTCTCCACGATCCCCGTGATCGTGCTCACGACCTCCGAGGCCGAGGAGGACGTGATGCGTTCCTACAGGATGCACGCCAATGCCTACATCGCCAAGCCGGTCGACTTCGACCGCTTCAAGCAGATCGTCCACCAGATCGACGACTTCTTCATCGGCATCGTCAAGCTGCCGCCGCGCCGCCGCCAGTCTTGAGGAGACCTCCGCGCCGGAGACGTGCCGGCGCACCCCTCGCCACTGAAGCAGAGCACCCCTCGCGCCGAAGCAGAGCACCCTCGCACCGAGTAGAGCACAAAATGGGTTTCGACGCACCCTCGAAGGGGCATTTAGGCGCGTGTGCAGCGTGCCTTGAGCCCCATCTTCGATAACAGAGACGACACGCCCAGTGGCGGCCTGCCCGTGGACGCGGCGCTCGAGCGCGAGCTACGCGAGCTCGGCGTGCCGATCCTTCATAGCAACCGTGTAAGGGTGCGGACCTCACCTCGCACAGACAGGCGCACCCCACGTGGTCTCGCGCGCTACCCGGCGCGCTCGGATTGGCGGGCGCGGCGCTCTTACACCGCCGAGGAATTCACCGTGGAGGAGCTGCTGGAGCTCAAGCAGTCGACAATCGCGCTGATCTTGCCCGCCCGGGAGGTTGCCACGACGATTGGCCCGATCGTCGAGCAGGCCACCCGGCTGCTGGACATTGGCCTGCTGGACAAGGCGCTCGTGATCGACGCTGCTTCCCTGGATGGAACTGCCGAGGTCGCCGAAGCGGCAGGGATAGCAGTGGTCCAGGAGGATCAGCTCTCGAGCGAGCTGGGACCCGCGCGCGGCAAGGGCGACGCGATGTGGCGTGCGCTGAGAGTGCTGCGGAGCGACATCGTGGTGTTCGCCGACACAGACACCGTGGAGTTCGGCGAGCACTTCCTCACGGGACTCTTGGGACCGTTGCTCCGCGATCCAGAGGTGCAGCTGGTCAAGGGCTTCTTCCGCCGTCCCATCCGCGCCGGAGGCACGTTCGCTCCGTACGGCGGGCAGGTCACAGAGCTGATGGCCCGTCCCTTGCTGAACCTCCATGCTCCTGAGCTGGCGGTCTTCGACCAGCCGCTCGCGGGCGAAACCGCCGCCCGCCGGGAGCTGCTCGAAACGCTCCCCTTCAGCGCGGGCTATGGCGTGGAGATCGCGATGCTGATCGACGCATGGCGCAAGGTCGGGCTCGACGGGCTTGCTCAGGTCAACCTGGGAGTACGCCAGAACCGCAGCCAGTCACAACGCGATCTCTCGGTGCGCGAGCTCTCGGCAATGGCCTACGCGGTGCTGGTCGCAGCCCAGGCGAGGTTCCTTGGCTCCGACTTCGCCGACGCTCGCGCCTGCGGTTCGATCTCGCTGCCAGTCCGCGAGGGAGACGACATGATGGAGAGCCGAGCGGTCAGCTTGGACGAGCGCCCCCCGCTGGCGTCCATCCGCGATCGCCGCCGATAGGGAATCGCCCACACCTCTGGCCTCCGCCATGCTCCCGACCTCCGACGACGTGCTTTTAGGGACATCCTGACTCGAGCAACCGTGTCGGGCTTCGCTCGAAACACTGGGCCAAACCCGCTACTTTGTGAGCATGACCGCCAAGGAGCAGTTGAAGCAAACAATCGAAGGGCTTTCCGAGGCTGAAGCGCAGGATGCGCTCGGTTTCATCGTACGCCGGCAGAACAAACGCGACGCCCTTGCCGAGCTACTGGACAGTGCCCCGATTGACGACGAGCCGACGACGCCCGAGGAGGACAAGGGTGCGCGTGAAGCCGAGGAGCAGATCATCCACGGAGAAGTAATCTCAGCAGATGAGATCAGGCACGAAGTGGCTTGAGTACCGGCTGGGCCTTCACGGCACGCGCCGGACGTGACTTCAAGCGCCTCGACCACCTGGTCCAGCGACGCGTGATCCAGGCGCTCGATCGGCTGACCGACCATCCACCAGCAGGAGACGTCGTCAAGCTGGTTAGTACTGATGAATGGCGTCTGCGCGTCGGCGACTGGCGCGTACGCTTCAAGCGCGACGCCGAGACAGGGGTCGTCTACGTCGTGCGTGTCCTGCCCCGTGGCCGTGCTTATCGGGACTGACCAAGCCAGACCAACGACGCTGGCAGCTCAATCCGCATCTACCCAGTGTTCGCCAGATCGGCAGACAAGAATCCGGCCCCGTGATCTCATTTTTTTAGGTCCCCCCATCGATGCCCATCGTCGGATGAGAAGACGATGGCCAGTATCCCTCCCATGCCAGAGGTAGCTAGAAGGGCCGCAACCGACACATTCGTGCGGGTGATGCGCGAACGTCACCCAGGAATGGTCATAGTGCCACTACGGGATATAGGACCGGACCGATTCGTTGTCCCGGCCACATCGTGGCAGATCATTTGGCCCTTCGCCGCGCCAGAGATCGTGACGAGACCTCGCCAAGAGAAGTTCCGGCGCTGAACCGAACTGCCTCAGCGCACCGGGTAAGGCGGCGGTGGGTTGTCGAGGATGCCGTGTTGCAGGCCGCTGCGGTCCATGTAGATCGCATAGCCGAGGATCAAGACAGCGAAGGCCAGCAGGGCGGGAAGGCGCCAGCGGGGATAACGGGTCAACGTGTGGGCGCCGGCCGGATAGAAGACGGGCGCGGAGAGGAAGATCATGCGACCCCAGTCGAGCGCGAAGGTCATCGAGATCGCCGAGCAAGCCACGAGTACCAACCCGCGCCGGGCGAAGCGGCTGCTGGCGAGAGCGAAGGGTGCCGCCAACCAGAGTGGGCCATAGATCGAGAGCATGCGCCGCGCCTCGGTCAAGAGGCTATGGACGCCGGATTCAAGGACGCTCAGGCGTCCCCCGAGCAGAGAGCTTCCATAGCCGGGCACGGACGCCTCCCCCACACTCGAGATCGACAGATGCAGGGCGAGGTAGGCCAGGATCGCTGGCACACCGGCAAGGGCCACTCGCTTGGCGACCGGTCCGTCCCAAGGCCGGGTCGCCCACAAGGCATAGGCGAGGGGGATTACGAACAACACCGCTTCCCTGAAGAAGACCCCCACGAAGAGCGTGAGCGTGAGCGCTCGTAGCCTACGTTCGAGCACGAACAGCGTGGCCGCCATCATGAAGAGGATTGTGATCGCGTCGGTGTTGCGACCCTCGCGCAGCGCCACAACCAGCATCGGCGGAGATGTCGCGAGCGCCAGGGCCAAACCGGCGGCCAGGCCTCGGGGCGCATCGAGGCGCGACATCAAGACGAACGCAAAGGCGGCGGCGCCACCCGCGGCCACCCAGGCCAGCAGCTCGAAGGACACGGTGTGGCTGAACGGGAGCACGTGGACCAGCCAAGGCAGCCCGATGCGAAAGGCGAACGGAAAGGTGTGCGTCGCCAGCGGATGCTGGGCCATCCGCTCGTAGATCAAGTCGTCCCCGCGCGGCACGGTCTCGCGCCTGCTCAACTCACTCAGCAGCGCCAGCGCCAGCGCCCCGAGCAGTCCGACGCACAGCGCCGGGCGCCAAAGCGACGATGGGCGCTCGACCGGTTGCGCAACCTCGACGCGGGGATGAGTGGTGGAGAAGCTCACGGGAAACGGCCGGACAGCGCGGACGGGGGGTCGCGGCAGCGGCGCTGCCGGGCCTAGGATAATCCGCGCATGGCTCCCCGGGTTGACTACGAGCGACATGGGCGCACCTATGCGAGGCATCGGCGCGAGGATCCGCGCATAGCCGCTCGCATCCACAAGGCTCTCGGCGACGCGCGGACGGTCCTAAACGTCGGCGCGGGCGCCGGCTCCTATGAGCCCGAGGATCGCTGGGTGCTCGCGGTGGAGCCGAGCGCGACCATGCGCGCCCAGCGCCCCACGGGCTCCGCGCCGGTGATCGCCGCTCGCGCGGAGTCGCTGCCTTTCGACGACGGCGCCCTCGACGCGGCGATGGCCTGCGTGACGATTCACCACTGGGAACCACCCGAGGCCGGCTTGGCCGAGCTGCGGCGAGTGTCGCGCGGCCCGGTGGTGGTCTTCACATTCGAACTCGATGCACTGCCTGCCTGGCAGCGTGATTTTCTGCACGAGGGCTTGGCCAAGGAGCGACCGCGGTTTCCCGCGATCGAAGACATCGCGACGGCGCTGGGCGGAGACACGCGCGTTGAGCACATCCCGACGCCGGGGGACTGTCTCGACGGATTCTTCGAGGCCTTCTGGCGCCGCCCGGAGGCACTCCTGGATCCGGCCGTCCGCGAGGCCCAGTCGATGTGGGCGCTGCTCGAGTCAAACGTCGAGCAGGGGATCGTCGAGCGGCTTGCCAGCGCGCTGGAGTCCGGAGCCTGGGACGCAGAACATGGTTATCTACGCGACCAGGACAGCTTCGACGGGGCGCTGCGTCTCGTCGTCTCCCAACCGTCTTGAGGCCACCGCCGGGCCGGATAGCGGGCGGCCTCGAGCAGAGCCGTCAAGCGAACCCCGCAGACGTCATCCACCGAGCGGCGAGGGCGGAATCCGTGTCTCCCCCTGGACCTCCGGGATGCGCATGGCGAGCTCGTCGGGAAAGCACCACGACCATATCTCTCCGGGCTCGAGCGAGCGGATGATCGGATGCCCACTCGCTCGAGCATGGGCGCTTGCATGACGATTGGGCGAGGAGTCACAGCAGCCGACGTGACCGCACTCCAGGCAGATGCGCAGGTGCAGCCAGGCACCACCCATCTGCAGGCAGTCCTCGCAGCCCTCGACGGTCTCGGGCAGCTGGGTGATCTGGACGTGTTCGAGGTGTGTGCAATTGGCCATCTGGGTCACTCCGATCGGGTTTGAGCGAAAGGGATACGCACACTGAAGACGGTACGACCGGGCCGGGAGTCGAGTGTGAGCGAGCCCCCGTGGCGCTCCACGACTATGCGGCGCGCGGTGGCCAGGCCGAGACCGGTGCCCTGCCCCACGTCCTTGGTCGTGAAGAACGGGTCGAAGACTCGCCCTGCGAGCTCCTCGGGCACGCCCGGGCCGTCGTCGGCGATCTCCACCACGACGCAGTCGCCGTCTGGGCGGGTGGCGATCGCGATCGTCCCCTGCTCGCCGAGAGCGTCGATCGCGTTGTCTAGCAGATTGGTCCACACCTGGTTGAGCTCCGACCCGCGCACGGTCAGCTTGGGCAAGGTGCGGTCGTAGTCGCGCGCCACGACGATCGAGGTGTGCTTGAGCTTGTAGCCGAGCACCGTGAGCGTGGTCTCCAGGCCCTCATGGATGTCAACCTCGACAAGGCCGCCACGGTCCATGTAGGCATAGGACTTCACAGCGCCCACCAAGGAGGACATGCGCGCGGTCGACTCGCACAGCTCCTCCGAGAGGCGTCCGGCGGTCAGCGTCGCGGCGACCCAGCGCAGAGCGGCGCCGGTCGCAGGGCCGGCCAGCTCGGCGACGCGATCGGGCCACGCTTGATCGACGCCCGCCGCCGCCAAGGGCTCGGCCAAGCGCCAAGGCTCCTGCACTTCCAGGGCCTCCATGCGCGCGAGCAACTCCTCCTCGGCGTCAGAGGCGTCCAGGGCGTCGAGCGCTGTGGCCGAGGCGGCTTGGGCGCTCGCCTGCTGTTGCAGACGCACGAGCTGCTCGGCATCGGCGCGCTCGATACCCGCCTCCACGAACGAGGCCAGAGCCGCGCCGATTACCTCCAAAGCTTCGGTCAGCTGGGCCGCGGCGCGGCGCGCGGCGGCGGCCGGATTGTTGAGCTCGTGCGCGAGGCCCGCGGCCATCGTGCCGAGCGAGGCGAGGCGCTCCTGGTTCTGCTCGCGCTCGGTGATACGGCTCATCACCGGAGCGACTTGGCGCATCACGCGCTGGTGGATCTCCGGCTGAGCAAACGCCAGACGCTTGAAGTCATCGGGGGCGACCGTCGCCACACGGCAATCGGTCTCAGCTTGCATGCGAACCCCAAGCGTGCCCCCAGTCAGCACGGCGATCGCCCCCATCCAGGTCGGCCCCGTGTGATGGCCGACCGGCTCGCTGCGCCCCTGGGCAAGGATCAAGGCCTGAGCGCGGCCTTCGAGCAGGAGCTGTAGCCCCGGCGGCTCCTCGCCTTGCTCGGCGATGATCTCGCCCGGACCGACATGACGGACATGGGCGAGCGGGACCCACTCGGCCAGCTCAGCGTCGTCGAGGCTGTCGAACAGGTCCACGCCGCGAAGCTCGGCGAGCGTTACCGGGGCATGGCTTGGGGGAGAGCCTGCGCCGGTCGCATCTGGCTGTGTGCTCATAGGGCAACCCGCTGTCTCGTTGGCACGGTCACGCCTCGACCAAGTATTCGTGGATCAAGGAGACAGCCATCGAGCCCTCCCCCACCGCGCTGGCGACGCGCTTGATCGAGCGCGCGCGCACGTCGCCGGCGACGAAAACCCCGGGGACCGTGGTCTCCAGCACATAGGGCTCGCGCTGCAAGGGCCAGCCGCCTGCCTGGGCGTCGCGACCGGCCAGGATGAAGCCGCGCTCGTCGCGCGCCAAGACACCATCGAGCCAGTCGGTGCGCGGAGCCGCGCCGATGAACACGAAGCAGGCGTCGGTGGCCAGCGTTTCCTCGCTGTCGGGGCCCTTCACGCGCAAGCCCGTCAGGCGCCCGTTCTCGCTCTCGGCGGCCGCCGCCGAAGTGCCTGTGCGTACCTCGATGTTGGGCTGGGCCGCGATCTGCTCGATCAGGTAGTGGGACATCGACTTCTCGAGCGACGGGCCCCGCACGAGCATCGTTACCTGGGCGGCGTAGCCACTGAAGTAGACGGCGGCCTGACCCGCCGAGTTGGCACCGCCGATCACGACCACGTGCTGATCGGCGCAGCCGCGCGCCTCGGTCATCGCCGCTCCGTAGTAGATGCCGGCGCCGGTCAGCTCTGGGAAGCCAGGCGTGTCGAGCTGGCGGTAGGAGACGCCGGAGGCAACGATCACGCAGCTCGCGCTCAAGGTCCCGCCGCCGCTCAAGTCGACCAGGCGCGCAGCCCCCTCCGCGCGCAGGCCAACCGCCTCCTGGACGGTCAGCAGCTCCGCGCCCAGGCGACGGGCTTGGTCGGTTGCGCGCCGTGCCAGGTCCGAGCCGCTGAGGCCGGCCGGAAAGCCGAGGTAGTTCTCGATGCGACTCGACTGGCCGGCCTGGCCGCCCGGCGCCTCGCGCTCGACCATGACCGTCCTCAAGCCCTCGGAGGCGCCGTAGACAGCGGCGGCGAGCCCCGCGGGACCACCCCCCACGACCACCAGGTCGTAGTGATCCTGCGCCGGGGTGCCACTGACGCCGAGGCGCTCGGCCAGCTCCAGGATCGTGGGGCGCTCGAGCACCGTGCCGTCCTCCAGCAGGGCGACCGGCAGGCGATCGCTGTCCACGCCCGCGACGCGTAGGAGCTCACGCGCCTCGCCGTCGCGCTCGACGTCCAGCCAGCGCGCGGGCACGCGGTTGCGCACCAAGAAGTCGCGCAGATCGTGGGACTCGCGCGAGAAGCGGTGGCCCACGACGCGCACGCCGCCGGAGGCGAGCGCCGCGCCGGCCTCCCACGTCGTGAGCAAGTCCTCGACGACCGGAAACAGCTGCTCCTGGGGGGGATCCCAGGGCTTGAGCAGGTAATAGTCCAAGGCGACCTCATTGATCGCAGCGATGGCCGCCTCGGTGTCGGCGTAGGCAGTTAGGAGCACCCGCTTGGCATCGGGGACGAGCTTGCGCGCCTGCACCAGATATTCGGTACCGGCCATGCCCGGCATGCGCTGATCGGCGATCAGCATCGCAACCTGATCGCCGCGGGTGCGCAGTTCGCGCAGGACATCGAGCGCCTCGGGCCCTGATGCGGCACGGAGGATGCGAAAGCGCTCGCCGAAGCCCCGGCGTAGGTCGCGTGCGACCGCTGCCAGGACCGCCGGCTCGTCGTCGACCGCCACGATCGCAGGGCGGCGCTGCGACGAAGGGGGCTCGTGGTCGAGGGCTAGCTCTGCACGCTCGGCTTGCGCAGACATTGCCTGCATGACAGTAGAGCGTCGGCGGTCTGAGCGGCGCGCAGCTGGGCACGGCCGGCGCGCAGCCCGGTACCGTCGGCGCGCACCTCAGGCAGGCGCCGGCTCGGCCACGAGCTCGGAGGCCTCGTCGAACAACACGATCGAGGCGATCAGCAAGGCGAGTATCGCGCCCGAGGTCCAACCGTCGTCATTGCCGCGCAGCAGCGCGAGCACGAGCAGCGCGTTCGCCGAGGAGAACGTGACGGTGCCACCCAGTCCACGCCACGGGCGGTCTCGTCGCGCGATTCCGCGATCTTGAGGACCGTCACCGCGATCGCGGCAATGCCAACTGGAATGTTCAAGAAGAAGATCGACTGCCAGCCGATTGCTTGGGTGAGGGCTCCGCCGACAGTGGCCCCAAGGCCACCGCGACGCCGATGGTTGCCCCGTAGATCGCGGTGGCGGTCGCACGCTCGGGTCCCCGCCACTCCTGGGCGAGCAAAGCCAAGGACACGGCGAACATGACGGCGCCGCCTACGCCCTGAAGCGCCCGCGCAAGGTTCAGAACCGTCGGTGTTCCCGCCAGCCCGCAGAGCAGCGAGGCGAAATTGAAGATCCCAACGCCGATCACGAACACGCGCTTGCGCCCGAGCCGGTCGGCGAGCGAGCCCGAGGTGAGCACGAACGCGGCAAGCGTCAACGCGTAGGCGTCGACCACCCATTGCAGGTCGGTGAACGAGGAATGGAGGTCCTTGCGGATGCTCGGCAAGGCGGTGTTGACGACCGTGATGTCGAGCAGCAGCATGAATGTCGCCACGCATACGGCGATCAGGGTCCACCACTTGCGTTCCATCTAATGGTCCTTCCCGAGGGTGGTTGTTCTGGAAACCGTTGCCGCAAGGCCAGCCAGATCGCGATGACGCTCCCGCGAAGCTGAGATGAGCGGCGCGCCTTAGCGTCTAAATCCTATGTTCCGTGCCGTGCATGCACGGCACGGCCGGCCGGTACATGTACCGGCCGGGACAGCGCCGCATGCGGCGCTGTCTTCCACGATCATTCCGGCTAGACGGGCGCGGGTTGATCTTCTGCGCGTCGCTGCGACTCCGCGATCCAATCGCACAGCCTCTCGTGCATAGCCTCCACGCCCACAATCGGAGCGCCAGACTCGCTCCAATCGGCCGGCACCACGGCAAACGGCTTGGTTTGGGGTCCGCCGAGACCACCGTGGGAGCCCATGAACTCCTCGAATGGGGCCACCTCTTCGGTGCTCGGGTCATACATGCAATTGACGAGTATGTCCGGACAGTGGGGAAAGTCGTCGTGGCGGCGCAGGTGATCGGCTGCCGTGGCATCGAAATGAGCGAGCGGGTCCTCGCCCTCGACCACATCGTCGCTGAGGCGCCGCTGTCCCTCGCCGCCGATCACGAGCGCGCCGTGGACTTGGGAGCGCACCATCACATATCCGATGCCGGGGTGGGCAGCCAGTGTGTCCACCAGCAGCGGGTGGGCCTCGGCGATCTGCTCGAGCGTCAGCCGCTCGGGGCTCGAGGGCAGGTAGACGAGCCCAAGGCCACCGGAGGCCATCACAATCGCCTCCTTCTCGAGACCCTCCTTCTCCCCCGCCGGACCCGGCGCGCCGCGCTGCTCGAGCGCCTCCCTGTTAGGCCCCAGCGCAACCGTGCCCTCGACCGCGCGACTGCGCGTGGCGCGCGCCAGCATGCGTCCCCCCACGCTCGGCTCTTGTCGCGCGTCAGCCAGGACGGCGCCCACGTCGCCCCACGCCTCGTCGAGGGCCGCGGGTGCATACACCTCACCCTGGGCCAAGGCTCCGCGTACGACGTCCTCGAGCGTCTCGCCGTAGCGCTGGCGGAAGGGCCGCCCCTGCGTTTGCCCATGGTCGGAGAGCACCACCAGGCGATAGGGACGCGGCGCTTGCGCGGTCGCGCGCTCGAGCCGGGCCAATTGCCGGTCGTGGCGGTCCAGCACCGCCAGGGCATCGGGCGCGCGGATCCCCGAATGATGGGCCACCTCGTCGTAGCCTACGAAGGTCGCGTAGGAGACCGCTACCCCCTCCACGATGTCTGCCATCAGGAGTGCCGTGACGAGGTCGCGCATCACCACCGCGATCGCCGCCCGGATCAGGGGGTATACGCCTTTTCTGTCGACATGCTCCGCGCCAGCGCGACGCTGGCGTGAGGCCGCGCGACGCTCGTTGGCGATGTCCGCGAGGGACAGGACGATCGTACGTATGAACCCGTAAGGGTCGGAGAAGTAGGCGAACAGGTCCGCGGCCTTGGAGCGAGAACGGTCGCGGATCACGCTCATCGTCGCGGTGCAGCGGGGGGCATCGCCAGAGAACATGTTTCCCCGACTCGTTCCCGTGGCCAGCAAGCCGGCACCGGTCGAGCGCCGGCGCTCGATCTCGGCTGCGTCGGCGGGATGGTTGGAGACCATCGTACGTCCGGACTCCTTCTCATACCAGCGGAAAGCGGGCATGTCCCAGTTGCTACCCAGCAACAGACCTGCCTGGCTCGCTCCCGTTTGGGAGGACAAGTCGCACTCCCAGCCGAGCATGCGATGGGAGCCGTCGGACAGCCAGCGCGCGATCGTCGGGGTGTGACCGTCGCGGATGGCCTCGCGCAGGACTTTCTCCCCGAGCCCGTCGATCTCGAACAAGATCACCCCGGGGACATCTGTGCGATTGTCGCGACGGGTGCGTTTCAGCCGTCTGCGGACCACTCTCAGATGGCGGGCATCGCCGTCGACGTCGAGCAGGGGCGCGACGATCATCGAAACGAGGGCAAGCCCAAACGCGATCGCCAGGTCCGTCCAGAATGAGGGTGACTTGCCGTCCACCGCGTAGAAGGCGAGCGCGACCGTGCCGGCGCTGAGGGCGAGTGAGCCGAGCCCAAACGTGACGATCGTGAGTGGCAGGGCGATGCGTATGAGCAGCGGCCACAGGACCGCGTTGATGATTGCCATGACGGCGGCCACCAGTATCGCGGCATCGAAGGAGAGCAAATCGCGACCCGAGAGGAGCGCGGTCATGACGAGCAGGACCAGGGCCTGGACTGCCAGCATCGCCAGCGTTCGTGCGCCGAACCCCAACAGTGCCCGTACGTTGCTCAAGCGTCGTTGGGTATTGCGATCATCGATCGCTGAATGCATCTCGTTGCTACCTTCTCGTCCATGGTCGATGGCGCGGTAGGTGCCCGTCAGGCAAGCACGGCCACAGACCGTATCGTTTTCCTGGGCCACGCCACCGTGCTGATCGAATTGGAGGGCGTGCGCCTGCTCACCGACCCGTTGCTGCGCGGCCGCGTCGCACATCTACGCCGCCGGGTCCCTCCAGTGAAAGAGAGTCTGTTCGCGGGCCCGGATGCGGTTCTGATTTCACACCTGCACCACGATCACCTCGACCTGCCCTCGCTGCGCAGACTGGGTCGCGATACATCCCTGATCGTGCCGGCCGGGGCCGGCTCGTGGCTGCGCCGGCGGGGGTTCTCCGCTGTGACCGAGCTGAGCGTAGGCGAGACCTCGAGCGTGGGCGAGGTCGAGTCGAGCGTGGGCGAGGTCGCCGGTACAACTGCCGTCGAGCCGAGCGCGGACGAGACCGCGAGAGCCTCGCTGACGGTAACCGCGGTGCACGCCCAGCACGACGGGCGCCGCCCCGGTGGCCCGCGAGCCGAGGCACTCGGCTATTTGGTGGGCGACCGGCGCACGGTCTACTTCGCTGGAGACACAGCGCTGTATGAGGAGATGTCGAGCATGGCGCCGGCGCTCGACGTCGCGCTGCTGCCGGTCGCGGGATGGGGAGCGAAGCTGGGTCCTGGCCACATGGACCCACTCGACGCGGCCCGGGCGGTCAGCTTGTTGCAACCACGCCTGGCCATACCGGTGCACTGGGGAACCCTGTCGCCGATCGGCCTCGCCCATCGTTACAAGGTGAGACTGGGAGAGCCGCCGCGCCTGTTCGCCGAGCACGTCGCGCGCCTGGCGCCAGCGGTCGAGGTACGAATTTTGATCCCCGGCGAGCAAACTGCGCTATAGATACTTCTTGGTGCACAGACTTTCCAGCCTGTCCCTTGCCGTAGTCGCCTCGTTGCTCAGCGTCCTGGCGCTCGCCTCCTGTGGTGAATCCTCCGAAGAAAAAGCAAAGGCACAGGTGTGCGAAGCTCGTTCGGACATCTCAAAGCAGGTCAAGGCGCTCAGCGAATTGACGCTCTCCCTGGATGTCCTCACCGAAGCCAAGACCGGTGTGGAAGCAATCGGCAAGGACCTCACGACCATCAAGGATGCCCAGCCGGACCTTGAACCTGCACGCAAGGAACAGGTGCAGGCGGCAACCCGCACTTTCGAAGCCCAGATCAACTCGATCCTGGCCGAACTGACCTCCAAACCTTCGCTCAGCAAGCTCGAAACGCAGCTCAAATCCTCGCTGGCCCAGCTCGCTTCGAGCTACGAAAAAGCGTTGGCTCCCCTGAACTGTTCCTAGCGGCAGGCTGGGTAAGGAGACTGGCGTTACACTCGGCTATAGCCCCCCTTGGGACGTCTTCGGTGCACTGATCAGGTCATGTGTGACCGGGGACAGAGCGCAGGCAATCAGAGGAGCAGCCATGAGCAATGAGGAGCTGGAGCTCGGTCCTGTCGATGTCGTCGTGATCGGCTATCCGCCGGACGCTCCACGTACCGGCGAGGCGATTCCACTGTTCGTGGATCTCGTGGACCGGGGAATCATCAAGGTGCTCGACGTGCTCATGGTGCAGAAGGACGCAAGCGGTGAAATCTCCGGACTGGAGATCACTGACCTCGACGGGGATGGGGTCGATGACCTGCTGGTCTTCGCGGGCGCGCGCACGGGCATGCTCGGCGAGGAGGATGCAAGCACCGCCGGCGCGGCGCTACAGCCAGGCGAAGCGGCGTTGATGATCTGCTTCGAGAACACCTGGGCTGCGCCCTTCGCTACCGCCGTGCGCCGCAACGGCGGCAAAGTACTCGCTTTCGAGCGGGTCGCCGCGCAAGACGTGTTGGACACGCTCGACGCACTCGACAGCGCATCCTGAATTGAAAGGGATACTGAAATGCCACTAATTCGCACCATGGCCCGCACAGCCGTCATAGCGGGCACCGCAACCTCCGTGTCCAATCGCGTGAGCCGTCGTCAGGAGGGACGCTGGGCCAGTCAAGAACAGCAGGTGGCGGCACAGCCGCAGCCCCAGGCATATGCCGCTCCTGCACCCCCGGCGCAGGAAGCCGACCCGATCGAGCGCCTGAAGGAGCTCGGGCAACTGCACGAGTCGGGCGTGCTCACCGACCAGGAGTTCGCCGACGCGAAGGCCAAGATCCTCGGCTGAGGACTACCCCGCGGGTACAGGACTGGCGGGCGACGGAGCATCCGGCGCTTCGTACTCGGCGAGCAGTCGTGTCTCCTCGTCCTTGCCGGGAAACAGGAAGAAGATCAAGGCGGCGCCAACCATGATCGCGATGATGCCCGCTACATAAGACCAGTCCGAGCCTGACACGAACGAGGAGCGAGCGGCGGCCGTGATGGCACTCGCATAGTGGGGGTACTGGCTGGCCACCGATTCCGCGCTGGAGAATGACTTGGTCAGCTCGTTCTGGATGTTGTTGGTGATCAAGGACTTGTTGGGCGCGGAGGCGATCGCCTGCGAGACGGCGGTCGCAAAACCGGCAGTGAGCAAGGCGCCCATGATCGATTGGATGATCGCGCCACCGAGGTCTCGCTGGAGGTCGGCGGTCCCCGAGGCCATGCCCGCGCGCTTGACGGGGACCGACCCGGTCAAGGAGTGTGAGGCGGGGGTACCGGCGAAGCCGACGCCGATCCCGATGAGGCAGTAGGCGAGTGCCACCTTCCAGTAGGGGATTCCTGTCTTCCACAAGGCCAACATGGCGACGAATCCGAGCAGGCAGAAGATGTAGCCGACGAGCAAGGTGAACCTGGCCCCGCGTGTGTCCACCAGTTTGGCTGAGTGCGGGGCGACCGCCACCATCAGGACGGCCGCGGGCAGAATCGAGGCGCCGGCGCCGAGCGTGGAGTAGCCGAGCACGTTCTGGAGGAACTGCTGGCCCACGAAGATGGCGCCCATGAGGCTGCCGAACACGACGATCCCTCCCAGGGCTGCAACCCAGAAGATGCGGCGCCCGGCAACGTGCAGGTCGAACAGGGGAAACTTGGTGCGCTTCTGGCGCAGGTAGAAGACCGCCAGGGCGAGGAGCGCGAGTGCTGCCAAGGCAAGCGCAAGGGTGCCCTTGTTGGGAACGGGCGCGAAGTTGATCGCGAGCACGATCGCGGCGATCGCCACGATCGAGAGGATTCCGCCTGGGTTGTCCACGGGGTCGGTGGTCTCATTGACATGGCTTGGCACCAAGAGGATCGCCATGACCGCCGCCAGCGCCGCGAAAGGCACCGTGATCAGGAAGACCGAGCTCCAGGCGTGATGCTCGAGCAAGGCCCCTGAGAGCAAGGGGCCCAGCGCCGACATCGAGGCGCCGAGACCCGACCACAACGCGATCGACTTGGTGCGCCCGGACCCTGACCACAGCGCCGTGATCAAGGCGAGCGTCGTGGGAAAGGCCATGCCGGCCGCCAGGCCGCCAAGAATGCGAGCTCCAACCAAGATCCCCACGCTCGAGGCGGTGGCCGCGAGGATCGAGGCGGGAATGGCGATGAGAGTGCCCAGTACGAGCATCAGCTTGCGCCCGTAGCGATCGCCGAGCGCACCGAGGTAGAGCACAGAACAGGCCAGGCCAAGCGAGTAGCCCACCGCGACGAGGTCCAAGGCAGTCTGGGAGGCGTTGAAAGCCTTGCCGATGTCCGGCAATGCGGTGTTGGCGACGGCGAGGTTGAGATTGGCAACGGAGGCAACGAGGATCAGCGCCGCCAAGACCAGTCCCTGCCGGTCGGGGGCGCGCGAGGACTCAGCTGCAAATCCCCCCGCGGCAATGCCTGCCGGGGGACGAGAAGACGGGATCGCGGCACTGTCAGCAGGATCCGTCATGGGACTCCTTCGTCGACGCGCATCGAACGCAGCCGGTGGACAGACACTAAGACTATCCGGGGGTATAGACCCGTAAGATCCGGCCCATGGCGACTAAGCAGGTAGCTGTTCCTGTGCACGGGAGGGTTCACCTGAGGCGGATCCTGATCGGCGTGCTTGTCGTCGTCGTGATCGGCGCGGCCGCGACGCTCGCCGGCTGGGACATCGCCGGCTGGTTCAAAGAGATCTGGGACACGCTCACAAGCGTCTCCCTTGGCTACCTGATTGCCGGGATAGCGCTCATGACGGTGCAGACGACTGCTACGGCATTTGCTTGGTATTCGATCCTGCGCCACGGATATCCCGACTCTGAGGTGCGTTGGATCCAAATCCTTGCCTGTTATGCCGCGGCTGTGGCGCTCAACTCGGTTCTGCCCGCGAACATTGGCACGTTGGTGATGCTGCTGATGTTCACCACGATCATCGTGGCGGCTACGTTCGCCGGTGTGCTGGCCGGCATGGCGGTCCAGAAGATCTTCTTCACACTGATCGGAACCTTTTGCTACCTGTATCTGTTCCTGACGGTCGGGGGCTCGTTCTCGCTCCAGCTGGGGTTCCTGGCAGAACACCCGTGGGCCACGGCAATCCTGCTCGTAGGCATAGCCATGCTCCTGGTCCTCGTGGGCCGGATGTTGCGCCAGCGAGTCGAGCAGTGGTGGGAGCAGGCGAAGGCCGGTGCCCAGATCCTCGCGCAGCCTCGTGCCTTTCTCGGGCGGGTGGTGCTCCCGGAGGCGATTAGCTGGGTCGCGATGCTCGGCATAATTACGGTGTTCTTGGCTGCCTACAACATTCCGGTCAGCTTTCACACACTCATGCGGGTGGTTGCGGGGAACTCGATCGCCAACGTGAGCTCGGTGACTCCGGGCGGAGCGGGCGTCGTCCAGGGCTTCAACGTGCTCTCGCTGAAGGGCATCACCAGCACTGCCAACGCCACCGCCTACTCGGTCTCCCAGCAGCTCGTGACCACAGCCTGGGGCATCCTCTTTGCGATCCTGGTGCTCATCAGGGCCTTCGGCTGGACCGACGGCAAGACGCTCGTCGCGCAGTCCTATAGCCAGGCGCGTGAGAAGAACGCGGAGCGCTCGGCAAAGCGCAGGGCACGCTTGGGCAAGGCTATGTGAGGTCCCTCAGAACAGGGCTCCAGCGCTCAGGATCGCGCTGCGCCTGCTCCCGGGCCCAGCGGAAATGGTGGTTGGCGGAGCGGCGCAGTGGCTCACCGAGCAGCAGACCCAAGCATGCCCACCTCCGCGCGTGGGACGGGGTCTCCAGCGCAACGGCCAACAGGCCGGCGAGTATCCATAGGTGAAGCACCCTGTTGTAGGGAACGAGCTGCTCGCGCGTCATGCCCTCCGCTTCAGTGAGATATGGGATTCCGTGGCGGCGCTCCCGCGGCCACTCGAGGAAGTGAACGATGCCACCTGCCAGTCCAGCGGCGTTGTTGAGTGCGATCCACTTCTCGACTTGCTCGCCTTCGACGGTCCAGCCCGCGAGCGCCCACGCGGGTAGCCCCCCGGCCCACATCGCGAGCGCACCGCGCCTGCCTATGAAGGGCTCGAAGACCAAGCCGACACCGGCGCGGACCTCGAAGGCGTGGTGGGCGGCGGTGCCAAGCGCAGTGAGGACGGTGAAAGGGCGGCGGGGGCGCGAGGCCACCGGCAAACGCAGGCTCACTGGTTCATCCAAGTGGCGGCGTCGAGCTGTGGCGGGAGACTCGGCTCCTCTGACATCTCGAGTATCCGTGTCGCAGCCTCGTCCATGCGCATCGCCGTGAAGGCTCCAGCTTCGGCCAAGCGGACCGTCTCGCCGAGCACAGAGTCAAGCGCCTCCCAGCCGGGATCGCCGGTGAAGGCAACTGAGAGGGGATGGAAGAGGAGCGTCAAGTGACCATCTTGATGCGAGTGAGCCTCGAGCGCGGCGATCATCTCCGCCCGCATCTGCTCAGGCGTGTGGGGATCGGGACCGCCGCCGAAGCGTTCGCGCAGCCCCTCGAACTGGGGTAGGTACGAATAGGCGTCCACCAGTGGCCAGCGGAATGGCAGCACAGCCAAACCCTCCAGCAGACCCGCTCGCTCGCCCGCGGGCGAGACATAGCTGTAGCCGCGCTCCCCGAGCAGCCCAAGCGTGCGCTCAGTCAAGCCACCTCCGGGCGGGCGAAAGCCGCGCGGCTCGATTCCGATCGCGCGCATGGCATGCGTGGCGCGCTCGAGCAGGGCGAGCTCGGCCTCGGCGTCGAGCGCCGCCCATTCCTCATGGCGCCACGCATGAACCGCGACCTCGTGCCCGGCCGCCACGATCCCGTGCAACGCCTGCGGATACATCTCGGCGTTCAAGCCCTCCACAAAGAAAGTCGCCTTGACTTTTCGGGTGGCGAGCAGGTCGAGCAAGCGCGGGAGCACATCCACGACGGTGAAGTGTTGCCCTTCGGGAACCTCCGGCGGCCACATGCCCAGCTCGAGCTGGGCGGCCTCTCCGAGATTGTCAAAGGTCACCGACACGACCGACTCAGGCACGGGCCGATGATAGTCCAGGGCTAACAAGCAGTAGTCTCACAAGCAGGGCGAGGCCCGAGCATCTCACCGCGCCGCCGACGCGAGTGGAGCGGCTGGAGGTAGCGGCGTATCACAACCTCGAGGCTAGGAGAAACAGCTATGGCCGTACGCGATCCCGCCGAGTTGTATCGCCTGTTTGCCGAGCGCGCCAGTGCAGGTGACCTGGAGGGGCTCGTGGACCTCTACGAGGATGGCGCGACGTTTGTAGGACCTGATGGCGAGCATGCAACAGGCGTCAGCACCATCCGTGAACGGCTTCGAAACCTGCTTGCCGCTGCGCCGCTGATCGCTCCTCTCGGCCACCAAAGCACGGTGATGACAGACGACGTTGCCTTGTTCTCCAACCGATGGCAGATGACATTCGGATCAGATGAGAGCGCGCCAACAATGAATGGCTCGAGCACCGAGGTGGCGCGCCGCCAGAGCGACGGGAGCTGGCGCTACGTCATTGACCATCCCCGGATCGACGGTTTGGCCGCGCCGACTATCCCGGCCCCGACCGACCTCGAGGAGTCCCGGATCCACACGCTGCTGATGTTCGACGGCCGGGCCGAGGAGGCCATGCACTTCTATACGCAGCTTTTCCCTGACTCAGAGATAGAACGGATCGATCGCTACCAGGCAGACGAACCAGGCGTCGAGGGCACGGTCAAGCACGCAATGTTCCGGCTTGGCACACACACGCTCACGTGCATCGACAGTCCGGTCAAGCAGCCATTTACGTTCACCCCAGCGACCTCATTGTTCGTCGACTGCGACAGCGCAGCTGCAGTCGATCGTCTTTTCGCCCAGCTGTCGGAGGGTGGCAAGATCCTGATGCCCCTCGATCGATATCCCTTCAGTCAGCGCTTCGCATGGCTCACCGACCGCTTCGGTGTCTCCTGGCAACTGAACCTTGCATAGATGCGTCTCGTGAGCTTCCGTGCAGAGGATGGGCCCACCGCCGCGGTTCAGCTCGGGGAGAACCTCGTTCCGGTCTCCACGCTAGAGGCGCCCTCCGGGACGGTGCGAGGTCTCTTGACAGCACTGGACGGCGAAGGACTGCGTGAGCTGCAAAGCCGCGCTGAGCACGCAGGCGAGCGCATCCCTCTCGCCGACGTCATCCTGGACGCCCCAATTGTCGACCCCCAGAAGATCATCTGCCTCGGGCTGAACTACCGCGATCACGCCGAAGAGACCGGCCAGGACATCCCAACCGCGCCGATGTGGTTCGCGAAGTTCGCCAACTCGCTGATCGGTAGCGGTCAAGACATCCTGATCCCCACCGCCCACCCCGAGTACGTCGACTACGAGGCCGAGCTCGCGCTCGTCATAGGACGGGTTGCGAGGAATGTCGAGGCCAAGGACGCACTCTCCCATATAGCTGGGGCGATGCCCTTCAATGACGTGAGCGCTCGCGACCTGCAGGTCCAGAATCCTCTTTGGACGAGCGGGAAGGCTATCGACACCTTCGCCCCCTGTGGCCCCGCACTGGTGACACTCGATGAGATCGATGACTTGGGCGCACTCGAGCTGCGCACGCGAATCAACGGCGAGTTGCTGCAAGAGGGAACTACCGCCAACCTGATCTTCGGCCCGGCGGAGGCCGTGGCCTGGCTCTCGCGCACCATGACTTTGCTTCCCGGCGACATCATTGCCACGGGGACACCGGCGGGCGTCGGTGCCACACAAGGACGTTTCCTACGCGACGGGGACGCGGTCGAGATAGAGATCGACGGTCTCGGATCGCTGCGCAACGCCGTACGCGCGGCGTGAGCACGCAAACCGGCGGTCCACTTCGCGCAATGCTCCCGCTGGCGTGCCGGATCATCCTCGCGCTTGGAGTGCTGATCGCAGCGGCCGGACTGCTCGCCCGGCTTCAAGCCGGCCTCAGAAAGTAAACGCTGGTCAGGACCCGTACAGTCATGTGGCGAGCCGATGGGCGAAGAAGGACAGGATCTCGTCGCGTGCGGCGATCGTGGGCTGGCCCGCTTCGTCGATCAGGTGGGCGGTCACCACGCTGTGCGGACTCGCCACCACGTGCTCGAAGAACGGGGCCGTGTCCTGACTGGCAGCGCTGTCGGGAAGCACTCGTGGAATGAAGCGCTCGCCGAGCGCCTGCGAGTAGGCCGCAAATCGTTGCGCCTTGCAGAACCTGTCCCCCTTGAAACGGTAGGCCATGACGGTGAGGTCCTCCCGGTCCAGGCGCTCCCGAACCGCGAACAGTTCCTCGGGAGCCATCTCGATCCCGGCGGGATCGTCAAGCGGCAGCGAGGGCTGGGACAGGACCGGTGCGAGCATCGAGGGCTCGAGCATCATCGTGAGCGCGAAGTTACCCGTGAAGCACATTCCGATCGCACCTACGCCCGGACCACCGCACTGCTCGTGCGCCAGGCTAGCCAGCGCGCGCAGCCACACAGTTACCGGGCTCGACTTGTGAGCGGCCAAGGCGCGGAACTCAGCACTGACGCAGGCGCGCTGGAAGATGGCGGCACCCTCCTCGACGCCCGGCACCGCGCCGTCGCGACCGAACAGCGAAGGCATGTACACGGTGAACCCTGCGTCCCTGACCCAGCGGGCGAAGCGGGCTACATGCGGGCTGATGCCCGGCATCTCCGTCATCACGATCACACCCGGTCCTGTGCCGGCCACGTGGACCACCTTCGTGGCTCCGTCGAGGGTCACCGAGCGAGGATCGAAGTCCTCGAGCGGATCGTCCCGGTCCAAGCGCCGTTTCGCCATCCCTTCAGCCGACATCGGCAGACAATATAGACGATCGCACGTTTATGTGTTTGTAGACTTGTTCCATGCATCAATTCCCCAAGCTGGCCGGCCCCGGCACCCGACGCTTGTGACCACGCGAGATCCCCGGCCGCTCGTCAAGGAACCAACCCGGCACGCACCCACCGACGGGCGTCGCGTCCGGGGCATGCGGAGCCGTGCGGCGGTGCTCGAGCGCTCGGTGCAAATGGCCTCGCGGGAGGGCCTTGAAGGACTCACGATCGGCAGGCTCGCCGCCGACCTGAAAGTGCACAAGAGCAGCGTGTTCGCGCTGTTCGGTTCCAAGGAAGAATTGCAACTGGCCACGCTTGCCGCGGCACGGACGATCCTCATCGAGCAGGTAATCGCACCGGCGCTCTCGAGCGAGGAAGGCCTGCCCCGACTCTTGGCAATGGGGGACGCGTGGTGGAACTACCTCGCATCCGACGTATTCGCGGGCGGCTGTTTCCTGTGCGCCGCCTCGACGGAGATGGACGGCCGTCCAGGACCCGTCCGCGACGCGGTTGCGAACGTCATGCGCGAATGGATCGCCGTGCTCGAAGCCAATATCGAGGCGGCAATAGCCGCTGGGGACATGCGACCGGACGTGGACACCCCAGCGATGGCGTTTCGCTTGAACGCGCTGGGCATGGCCGCCAACTGGCAGCGACAACTGCTCGAAGACCCTGCCGGCCTCGAGCATGCGCGGGTTGGGTGGCTAGCGGAACTCGAGAGGTAACTCTTCCCGTTCCGGGTTGCCGTTCCGTTCTCTCAGTCGTACCGCAGCTTGGGAAAGGCCGACTCGCTTCCGCGCCCCTGCGGGGTCATGTCGAGCACGCTCCAGACCGGCCAGATGGAGTCGACGTGCCGAGGGTCCTCGCCTTCGTCGCGCGGCGCGAACATGAGCTCGGTGGCCCATGCGTGACGAAGCTCCTCGCCGTCGCGGACGAACACATTCAGGATGGGCATCTGGGCACCTTCCGCGGTTTCGGCTCGGTAGTCGCGGTTGTAGGCGTTGTTCTGCGAGGAAAGCAGGCGCAGGTTTCGCCACCCACGCTCGCGTGCGAAGGTGCGGATTCGCTGCGGATCTGCCTTGGCGACCACGACAAGGTTGAGCCGTTGGCCGAGGTGGCCAGCGGCGCCGTCGAGCGAGTCGAGGATCGACGCGCAGGAGGCACACGGGGTCTCTGCGAGCGGCAGCTTGCCCGTCTCGCCAGCCGGCGCCGGCCGGGTGTCGCCCGAGGAGCGCGGGAACATGAAGCTGTAGACGACGAGTGTGTCCTTGCCCGCCTGGAAGAGCTCGGAGAACCTCACCTCGCCACCGTCCTCGGCGATCTCCCCGAAGAGGTAATCCTCGGGCACGGACCCACCCAGGGGCAGGGTGCGCCGCTTGGCTGCCACCGCCTCGGTGCGCCGGCGCAGATCGATCTCGGCCTTGAGCAGCTCGTCGCGCGCCCGCCTGTACTCGTCGTCCTCGCCCGGAAACCGGACGGTATGTAGCGGCTCAGTCATTCCCATTATCTCCTTTTGTGGTGAGCAACTTGGCGAATCCTCCCGAGCTTGTCCGTCCATCCGCCCGTGCCTCAACGGAGTAGACCGGCATCCTGAGTTGTCCAGTCCGGACAATTGTCCAGGACTGGAGCTGTGACTAGACTCGTCATTGGAATGATTTCCAGCGTAGGTACGACGATCGATGTGTTGAAGTCGCATCCTTCGCCGTCCGGATATGAGTCGACCGACGTCGCCGTGCGCTTGGTCGATGTGCGTAAGACCTACGGAGAAGTGGTGGCCGTGGAGCGGCTGACGCTCGAGGTGCTCGCCGGCGAGTTCTTCACGATGCTCGGTCCGTCGGGCTCGGGCAAGACCACGACGCTTCGCGTGATCGCCGGCTTCGAGCTCGCCGATACCGGGCGAATCGACCTCCACGGCGTGGATGTGACGCGCAGTCCTCCCTATGAGCGTCCGGTGAACACGGTCTTTCAGGACTACGCGCTATTCCCACACATGAGCGTCCTCGAGAACGTCGCCTATGGCCTGCGGGTCAAAGGCGTGGCCAAGCGGGAGCGGGCTCAGCGCGCGAGCGAGGCGCTCGAGATGGTGCGCCTGCCAGGCGTCGAGAGCCGCCGGCCGATCCAGCTCTCAGGCGGTCAGCGTCAGCGCGTGGCGCTCGCCCGCGCGATCGTGAACCAGCCACGGGTGCTGTTGCTCGATGAGCCTCTGGGCGCCCTGGACCTCAAGCTGCGCCAGGAGATGCAACTGGAGCTGAAGTCCATCCAGCGTGAGCTGAGCGAGCGCATCACCTTTCTCTATGTCACCCACGACCAGGACGAGGCGCTGACCATGAGCGACCGCATCGCTGTCTTTTCCGAGGGCCGCATGGAGCAGGTGGGCACGCCGGGCGAGATCTACGAGCGCCCCGCCAACGAGTTCGTGGCGGGCTTCGTGGGCACCTCGAACACCATCGTGCGCGAAGGACGCACCTACATGGTGCGTCCCGAGAAGATACGCATGCTCCATGACGGCGAGGAGGACGCGGCGGCGATACCGGGAGTGGTGCGCGAGGTGGTTTATCTCGGCTCGGTGACGCGCTACGTTGTACAGACAGATCACGGAGAGACGCTGATGGTATTGCGGCAAAACCTCGACACGTCCGCCGAGAAGGCCATGGCGGAAAGAGGTCGTGCCGTCCGTCTCACCTGGCGAGCGCAGGACGCCTCTGTGCTTGACGCAAACGAGGAGAAGGAAGTGGAGCCATGACGCTTACAAAGATGGACCGGGCGTTGGGAGCACTCCTGGCGGCGATGGCCGTTGGCGTGAGCGCGTGCGGGTCCTCCAACGACACTGCCTCCGGCAACCTACCGACGAGCATCGGCAATGGAGAGGGTCAGTTGAACCTGGTGGCCTGGGAGGGCTATGCCCAACCAGAATGGGTCAAGCCGTTCGAAGCACAGACGGGCTGCCAGGTGCACACCAAGTACGCGGGGTCCTCCGACGAAATGGTGACCCTGATGCGTCAGGGCGGGGGCTCCCAGTACGACATGGTTTCCGCTTCCGGGGACGCGAGCCTGCGGCTGATCCGCGGCGGCGACGTGCAGCCGATGAACGTGGACCTGGTGCCGGAATGGAAGAACTTCATCCCGCAGTTGCAGTCGCCTTCCCACAACACGGTTGACGGCAAGCACTACGGAATCTCATTGCAGTGGGGACCGAACACGCTGCTCTACAACACGCGCTCGGTTACCCCGGCCCCCAATAGCTGGGCGGCGATCTACAGCCCGAAGTACAGAGGCGCGATAACGGTTCCGAACAACCCGATCCAGATCGCCGACGCCGCGCTGTATCTGGCGAAGACCAGCCCGAGCCTCGGCATAACCGATCCGTACGAGCTCACCGAATCGCAGCTAAATGCGGCGGCGAAGCTGCTCACAGAACAACGCCCGCTGATCAAGAAGTACTGGTCGCTGGCGTCGGATGAGATCGAACTGTTCAAGAACGGCGACGTCGTGATCGGCGCATCCTGGCCATACCAGACCAATACGCTCGTCGCAGACAAGGTGCCCGTCAAGGACCTGATCCCGATCCAGGGTGCAACCGGTTGGGCAGACACCTGGATGCTCTCGGCCAAGGCAAAGCACCCCAATTGCGCCTATAAGTGGGTCAATTGGGTGTCCACTCCCAAGGTGCAGGCCCAGCAGGCGATCTCCTTCGGGGAGACTCCGGCCAACACGAAGGCCTGCCCTGAAATGGAAAAGATCCAGAAGGGCTCGTGTCCGCAGTATCACGCGAACGCGCCGAGCGCCTACTTCGACAGCATCAAGTTCTGGAAGACGCCCGTGACCGAATGCGGCAATGGCAAGAACGACTGCATGGATTACAGCGCCTGGCAGCAGAAGTGGACGGAAATAACCAGTTAGCCCGGGGCGGGCAGCGAACTTGAACTCGGGCGTCGCTGCCAACAGAACAGCCCGCATCCGCGTATCGGCGGCGCTTTTCCGCCGGCCGTGGCTGCGGGCCACCCTGCTGCTATCAGCGCCGGGGGCATGGTTCGTGCTGATCTACATCGCGGCGCTCGTGCTGCTGTTCATCTCGGCGCTGTGGCGGGTTGACTCCTTCACCGGCAACATCGTCCACAGCTGGACACTCGACAACTTCAAAACGCTTTTCACGGTGCCCGTCTACCGCACAATCGCACTACGCACGATCGGGATAGCCGCGGCCGTGACCGTGACCGACGCGATCCTGGCAACTCCATTTGCCTTCTACGCCGCGCGGCTGGCACCCAAGCGACTCCAGAGCGCCCTGTTCGTGGCGGTGCTGATCCCGCTCTGGTCGAGCTACCTCGTGCGCGTATATGCATGGCGGCTGATCCTCGCAAAAGACGGGATCCTCAACTCGGTGCTCGGGAACATCGGCTTTGGCTCGGTGAACATCGGCTACTCCAACTGGGCGATGTGGATCGTGTTCAGCTACATCTGGCTGCCATTCATGATCCTGCCTGTGTGGTCGGCCATCGAACGCGTGCCCGACTCCTACATCGAGGCCTCGGCCGATCTCGGAGCCAGCGGCTGGCGCACGTTTCGCACGATCCTGATGCCGCTGATCCTGCCGGGCCTGGCGGCGGGCTCGATCTTCACCTTCTCGCTGACGCTCGGCGACTTCATCACCCCCACGCTCGTCGGCGGAGCGGGCTCAGACTTCATCGGCAACGTGGTCTACCAGAGCGTGGGCATCGCCAACAACGTGCCGTTCGCAGCGGCGTTCGCCACCGTGCCACTTGTGATCATGGGCCTCTACCTGCTACTCGCGCGGCGACTGGGAGCGTTCGAAGCGCTGTGATCGGGACCGGCCGCCTCAGTCGCGTGGCATTCGCCATATGGGCAGCGTTGATCATGCTGTTCCTGTTCTTCCCGATCGCGATCATCCTGCTATATGCGTTCAACCCGTCGAACATCCAGAGCTGGCCGCTGCACGGGCTGTCCACGAAGTGGTTCTCCTCGACCTGGCACAACGAGGAAATGCGCCAGTCGCTGTGGCTGTCGGTGCGGGCGGGGCTGCTCTCCACGGCGATCGCCATTGTGCTCGGGTCGATGGCGGCGTTCGCGGTTCACCGCTTCCGCTTCTTCGGCAAGGAAGCGATCTCGTTCATGCTCGTCTTGCCGATCGCCTTGCCGGGGATCATCACGGGCATGGCGCTCAACTCGTTCATCACCTATAACGGCGTGACCTTCTCGCTGACCACGATCATCATCGGGCACGCCACCTTCTGCATCGTGGTCGTCTACAACAACGTGCTCGCGCGGCTGCGGCGCACCCAGACCTCGCTCGTGGAGGCCTCCATGGACCTCGGCGCTGACGGGTGGCAGACCTTCCGCTTCGTCATCCTGCCGACGATCGCCACGGCGCTCGTGGCCGGCGGGCTGCTCGCGTTCGCGCTGTCCTTCGACGAGGTGGTGGTGACCACGTTCACGGCCGGCGCGCAGAACACGCTGCCGCTGTGGATCTTCGGCAACATCCGCCTCGGCCAGGAGTTGCCGCAGGTGAATGTGGTCGTCCTGTTCGTGATCGCCATCACGATCGTTCCGGTGGCACTCGCGCAGCGACTCACGCGCGACACCGGCGTGCTGCGCCGACCCGCGGCGCCGGCAGAGGTCGCGCCCGCCGGAGCCGCCACCAAGTGAAAGGTGGCTACCGTTAGAGGTAGACGAGCATGGACACCTCCGCCGGCGTCTACTCGTATATGGACAGCTCAGCCGGTGTTCCCTCGTACGGCAAGTCAGCAGCGGTCGCTTCGGCCGACTGGAAGGAGACGATGAGATGACCACTATTACACCGTGTCTCTGGTTCGACACCGAGGGCGAGGAGGCGGCGGCCTTCTATGTGTCGATCTTCAAGAACTCGCGGATCGTGAACGTCGCGCACTACGGCGAGGCCGGCCCCCGGCCGGCGGGCTCAGTGATGACCGTGTTGTTCGAGTTGGACGGGCAGAGGTTCGTCGCCCTCAACGGCGGGCCAGAGTTCAGCTTTAGCGAGGCGATCTCCTTCCAGATCGACTGTCGTTCCCAAGAGGAGGTTGACGAGTACTGGAGTCGGCTGGGTGACGGAGGCGAGGAGGGGCCCTGCGGCTGGCTGAAGGATCGCTACGGCGTGTCGTGGCAGATTGTCCCCGCCCGGCTTACGGAGTTGCTGGATGATCCCGACCCCGCGACGTCCGAGCGCGTCATGCGCGCCATGCTTCAGATGAAGAAGATCGACATCGCAGCGCTCGAGCAGGCAGCTGCCCCGTCGGCGTAATGCTCCTGCCGGTGCTTTTCGTGGTCGATCGCGACTCGAATTCGCTCGAGGTGCTGCTGTCCGACCTTTCCCGGCGCTTCGGCAACGACTTCAACGTGAAGGGCGAGACCTCGCCCGAGGCGGCGCAGGCCACACTGCGGGAGATGGCGGCCGCGAACGAGCCGGTGGCGCTGCTGCTCGTCGACGACGCAGACTCCGATTTCCTAGTGCGTGCGCACGAGTTGTATCCCCAGGCCAAGCGCGTGCTGCTGGTCGATCGCGACTACACCTCGACGAGTCCGGCGGTCCAGGCGATGGCGCTCGGGCACGTGGACTTCCACATCGTGCGCCCCTGGGCGGACGACGAGATGATGTACGGCGCGATGAGCGCCTACCTCTCTTCGTGGACGAGGGAGCAGCAGCCGCACTTCGAGCTGTTTCGGATCGTCGCCGCCGAGGGTGACGGCAGAGTGCCGCGGTTGCGCGACGTGATGACCCGCTTCAGCATGCCGTTCGGGTTCTATGCGGTCGAGAGCGACGCGGGCCGGCGTTTGCTCGAAGAGGCCGGTCTCGACGGGACGCGCCTGCCCGTGGTGATTCGCTATGACGGCGAGGTCATAGTCGATCCGAGCTTGCCCGAGCTGGCCCGCGCCATCGGCGTCAGCGTCGAGAACGACATCGACACGTGCGAGCTGGCCATCGTCGGCGCGGGACCGGCCGGCCTGACGGCTGCCGTCTATGCCGCGTCCGAGGGGCTAGACACGCTGATGCTCGACCAGGCGATCTCAGGCGGGCAGGCCGGCACGAGCCCCCTGATCCGAAACTATCCGGGGTTTCCCCACGGTATCGACGGCGGCCTGCTCATGGAGCGAACGTGCGAGCAGGCGTGGCTGATGGGAGCCCACATCGTCTTTGCCCAGCAGGCGGTCGCGCTCGAACGGCGCGGCGAGCGCCGGGTGGTACGTCTGCTCGACGGCACCGAGCTACGTGCGCGCGCGGTCGTGATCGCGACCGGGATCGAGTGGCGGCGGCTCGGTGTCCCGCGACTGGAGGCGCTCGTGGGCTCAGGCGTCTTCTACGGCGCGGCCGTCAGCGAGAGCCGCGCCATGCAAGACCAGGACGTGTTCGTCGTCGGTGCGGGCAACTCGGCCGGACAGGCGACGTTGCATCTCGCAAAGCACGCTCGCGCGGTCACGCTGCTCGTTCGGGGCGACAGCCTCGCCAAGTCGATGTCGAGCTACCTCGTGCGAGCGATCGAGTCGACCCCCAACGTGGTCGTTCGCCATCGCACGGAGGTGGTTGACGGCGGGGGCGATGGGTCGCTCCAGCGCATCGAGCTCGCCGATCGTGCGAGCGACACCGTCGAGGAGGTGCCCGCGGCCGCGCTGTTCGTGATGATCGGTGGCGAACCGCACACACAGTGGCTTCCCGACGAGATCGAGCGCGACGCGCAGGGTTACCTCGTAACAGGTCGCGACCTGCTCGCTCGGCCCGAAGCGCACTGGGAGTACGACCGCGAACCGTTGACGCTCGAGACGAGCATGACCGGCGTTTTCGCGGTGGGCGACGTGCGGCAGGATTCGATCAAGCGTGTCGCCGCCGCTGTGGGCGAGGGCGCAACCGTCGTGCGCTTGGTGCACGAGCACCTGCGCGAGGTGTAGCTGAGGGGCGCTATGGACTATAATTCTAGTCATGTCTGAAATCATGCCGCTCTCCTCGGTAAAGGCTCGTCTCTCAGAGCTCGTAGATCGCGTGGAGGGTCAGCATGATCGAGTGGTGGTGACGCGCAATGGTCGGCCGGCTGCGGTGCTGATCAGCAATGATGATCTGGAGGAACTTGAGGAGACGCTCGCGATCATGTCCGATCCTGCGCTCATGGCCCAGATCCAAGAGAGCGAGCAAGCCCTGTCGAGCGGCGAGCAGGGGACCACGCTCGCCGAGCTGCACAACGCGCTAAGTAACCGCGGCGACACCGCAGCGTGAAGGACACGCCATGGGAGCTGCGGGTGATGGCGCCCGCACGCCGCCAACTGGAACGCCTCCCCGCAGCCGTCGCACCAGCGATCCTTGAGACGCTTGGTGCGATCGCCGCCAACCCGCGACGCCTTGGCAAGTCGCTGCGTTTCGAGCTGGAGGGATGCTTCTCAGCACGCCGCGGGCCCTACCGCATCGTGTACCGCATAGACGATTCGACCCGCACAGTTGCGGTTCTAGCCATCGCGCACCGCGCAGTCATCTACCGGCCGCGCTGAAAGCGCTTGCGCCGTCGGGCGCGCCGGTCAAGTCAAGCTGCCGCGACGGCCAACCTCGGCTGCACTGCTCCGGCCAGCGCGTCAAGGGCCTCCTGCAACTGCTCGCGGACGCTCTCGTCCGCCAAGCGGCCCCGCTCGTCAAAGCGCTCGGCCGCGTGACCCACGGCAAGCTCGACGTCGAGCACGCGCGCGCCCGTGGCGGCGAGCACCTTGCGCAGCTCGGCCTGGGACCAGACCGCTCCGAAGGCGCCTGTGCTCGCGCCGACGACGGCCACCGGCTTGTTGCGCAGTACGTTGGTGGCGATCGGACGCGAGGCCCAGTCGAGCGCGTTCTTGAGCTGGCCGGGGATCGAGGAGTTGTACTCCGGTGTCGCGATCAGCAGCGCGTCGGCGGCGGCGATCGCGGCGCGCAGCCGCGCCACGGCCGCCGGTGCCGGCTCGAGGTCGTCGTCCTCGTCGTAGGGGGGAACCGCCTTCAGATCCTCGAACAGCTCGAAGTCGACGTCGCGAGGGAGCAGTTCGGCGGCGGCGAGCAGCAGCCTGCGGTTGTGGGAGTCGCGCCGCAGGCTGCCGGCGATAGCCAGGATCTTCATCGCCTTAGGCCCTCGTGAGGAACAGCTCGGCCGTGACGGTCACCTCGTTGGCAAGCGCCGGGTCGCCGTTGGGGAGCGGGTTGTTCCAGTTGAGACCGAACTGGGTGCGGTCGATCGTGGAGGTGAGCTCCAGCCCGAAGTAGGGCCGGTCCATGTAGTCCTTCTGCTCGCCGACCCTGGCAGTGGCGGTGACCGGGAGGGTGGTGCCCTTGATCGTGAGCTCACCCGCGATCTCGAGCTCATCGCCCGAGGGCCGGATCGAGGTCGAGGCGAAGGCGATCTCGGGCGTGCGCTCGGCGTCGAAGAAGTCGGGCGACTGCAGGTGCGCGGAGAGGTTCTCGTCCTGGACCTTCACGCCGCTCACCGAGGCGGAGCCGGTGAGCTTGGCCTCGCCGTCCTCGCCGACCTCGAGGCGGGCCTCGACCGGTGCGAAGCTGCCGCGGAAGGTGCCGACGTGATAGGCAACGGCGAAGCCGACCTGGGAGTGGACGGGATCGACAGTCCACGTGCCGGCTGGCAGTATCTGGGGGGCATCGACTGTGGTGCTCATCTTGGACCTCCTGAACGGGGATATACTTGAGTAATCAACAAACTAGCAGAGAATCCGTGAGTAGTCAACTATTGAGTGCACAAGAGTCTCGTGCGGTGGAAGCCTGGGTGAGGCTGCTGCGCGGCCACGGGGGCATGCGCCGCGCGGTCAGTGCTCAGCTACAGACCGACCACGGCTTGACGGTCAACGAGTACGAGGCGCTGCTGCTGCTCGCGCGCGCGCAGGACAACCACATGCGCAGGGTGGACCTAGCCGACAGTCTCCAGCTCACGCCCTCGGGGGTGACCCGCCTGCTCGACGGCCTGCGCGAGCGGGGCTTCGTGGACAAGGCCGCCTGCCCGGGCGACGCTCGCGTCACCTACGCCGTGCTCGCCGACGCCGGCCAGGAGAAGCTGAGGGTGGCGTCCTGCTCGCACATGGCCGCCATCAAGGCGCTGTTCGAGGAGCGCTACAGCCCATCCGAGATCGAGACGCTGATCGAGCTGCTCGGCCGCCTCCCCGGCGGGGGCGGCGGGTGCGACGAGCCGAACTGCACCCCGTAGCGCGATAATTCCCCCGTATGGCCTACGACGAGGATCTCGCCAATCGTATCCGCGAGCTGGTGGCAACAGAGACCGGGGTCACCGAGAAGCGCATGTTCGGCGGCCTGGCCTTCCTGATCGGCGGCAACATGGCCGTGAGCGCGAGCGGACAGGGCGGCCTGATGCTGCGCTGCGAGCCGGCGGAAACCGAGGAGCTGCGCCGCAAGCCCCACGCCGGCCCATTCGAGATGCGCGGCCGGGTAATGGACGGATGGCTGCGGGTCGACCCCGAGGGCCTGCGCACCAAGCCCCAGCTCGAGCGCTGGGTTGCTCGCGGCGTGAGCTACGCGCGATCCCTGCCGCCCAAGGGATAGCCGAGGTCCACCTGCCGTGAGGGCGCGGGACACGGCGGGCAGTCCTCACTGCCAGCGCGCCTTCAGATGGCGCTCGTAGCGCTCGAGGAGCAACGTAAAACCTCCTCGATGCGCCCACGCCGATGCCGCTACGTTATGAGCATGGCAGGCATCTCCGAGGCAAGTGGAAAGCGCGGTCGGGTGCGGGTCGAGCGGGGAGCCAAGCGGCTGCGCGCCTACCTCGGCGGTGAGCTGGTCGCCGACACGACCAGGCCGCTGCTCGTCTGGGAGGTTCCCTACCACCCCACCTACTATTTCCCGGCCGCAGACGTGCGTACCGACATGCTCGAGCCCGAAGACGCGATCGCGCATTCACCCAGTAGAGGCGACGGCAGGACGTTCGCCGTCAATGTGGGCGCCAAGCGAGCGGCCAGCGCTGCGCTGCGCTACGAGGACTCGCCAATCGAGGAGTTGAAAGATGCCATCCGTCTGGAGTGGGACGCGATGGACGGCTGGTTCGAGGAGGACGAGGAGGTGTTCACCCACCCACGCGACCCTTACACACGTGTGGACATCCTCGCCAGCTCCCGGTTCGTGGTGGTGAGCGTCGGCGGCTTCGCCCTCGCCGAGTCGACGAGCCCCAGGCTGCTGTTCGAGACAGGCCTACCTGTTCGCTATTACCTTCCCAAGACCCATGTGCGCATGGACCTGCTGGAGCCCTCCGACATAGTCACCCACTGCCCGTACAAGGGGGCGGCCCAGGCGTGGAACGTGCGCCTGGGAGACGCGGTCCAGGAGAATCTGGCGTGGTCCTATCCGAGCCCACTTCCGGAGAGTCAGAAGATCGCGGGGCTGATGGCCTTCTACAACGAGAAGGTCGACATCGACCTCGACGGCGCGCGACAGGAGCGGCCTGAGACGAAGTTCAGTTAGGAAGGGACGGCGGGGCTCAAACTCCGCGGGGAGCGTCCCGGCCAAGGACTATCGTGTGCGTCGTGCGGCTGCCAAGGGGGGATGCGACGGACCTGTTGCGGAGCGTCGGTGGATTGCTGCTCGCGACGGGCGCGGTCGTCTTGTTCGCTCGCAAGTCGGGTCATCACGGATGGAGCGCCTTTGCGCTCATGCTCGTCGTGTTGATCCCCGCCGTCGTCCTCTACACGCTCGGGCTCGGCGTGCGCGAGCGTACCGGCAACAACCGGCCTCGACCGTGGCAAACGGTGTTGACGGTCGAGGCGATCCTGCTGTGGCCGATCGCGCTGCTCGCGTTGTTGCAGTGGGTCGGCGCGCACACGAATCATCCCCTGTACCTCGCCGGTGTGTTCGCCGTCACCTGCCTGCTCGCCGCCCACGCGACCCGTCACGCGCGTATCCGGTACGCCGCGCTCCTCGCCGGCCTCTCCTCGCTCATCGCATGGCTGTACGTGTGGGAGAAGATCCTCCACCACCCCTCCGCGAACACCGGGCGCTGGCTGCTGGTCGCCGCGGGAGCCCTGCTGTTGATCGTCGCGGCCCGCCTGGCACGCGCGAAGGCGATCGGAGCGAGTGAGATCGCCACAACGGGTGGGATCGCGGCGGTGGCCTCCGGCGTGTTCGGCGTGATCGTCGGCGGCTTCGTCGCGGCGTTTCGACCCCTACTGACGATCACCGAAAGCCCGGGCGTGGTCACCACTACGCCCCACCACCTTCCGGCTCGCCCAATCAACCTCGGAGGCATGCCCCGCGCGGTTCGCACATACGCGGCCTCTCACCACGGAATCCCACCTCATTCGCCCGCGCTGCACAGAGCTTTCCCGGTCACGCCCATCCCGCATGGTCGAAGTGGCTCAGCACTGCCGTCGCTCGTTCATGTGGCGCACACGAGCGGGCTTCAACACTTTGGATGGGACGTCTACCTGCTCGTCGTGTCCGTCGCGCTCATCTGGGCCGCGGCGCGATGGCGCATACGTGGACTCGGCTATGTCGGCGGGATCGGGCTGCTGGCGTTCATCATCAGCGTGGCCGCACAGATCACGCGACTTGAGGCCGGGCGGGCACCGACCGCGAGCGTTGTCGGCTGGCCGTTGGCGCTGATCCTCATCGGCGTGGCGGGACTCGCAGCACCAGCGCTGTATCGCCGCCAGCCATAGACCGGCAGGCGCACGGGGTGCGTCGGGGTCGCCATGCATCGGGTTGAGCCCGCGTCCACCTACTGGCCAGCGTCTGCCTTCGCTGGCCGATAGTAGTCGATCGCGCCGGTCCGTTCGAGGTCCTCGAGCAGGATGGCCTCGACGTCGAGGATCAGCTCGATCTCGTTGCTCACGACCAGGCCGCCACCGGGCAGCTCATCCTGCCAGGAGACGCCGAAGTCGTGTCTGTTGATCCGAGTCCTCGCCTCGAAGCCGATCCGGCGCATGTCGCCCTTGTCCTCGTCGCCTACCCAGAACGGCGTCTTCCACTCGCCGAGGTAGGCGATGTCGAGCGGGACCGTACGCATGACCCCGCGGATGGTCAGCTCGACGCTCCCCTTGAAGGCCGTGTCCGCGGTGCGCTCGACAAAGCGCCCGCTGAACGTGATCTTGGGGTGGTTCTCGACGTCGAAGAAATCGGCGCTGCGCAGGTGGGCGTCACGCTGGGGCTGGCCGGTCCAGATCCCGGCGGCGTCCATCTCCCCCTCGAAGGTCGCCTCCAGGCAGTTGTCGAAGTCGAGCTCCAGGGTCCCGTGGATGTCCTTGAAGAGACCCCGCACCCAGCTGACCATCATGTGACGGGCGCGGAACTCTGCCTCTGTGTGTCCAGGCTCGAAGATCCAGGTGCTCATCGCTCACCTTCCGTGAGACCTAGAATAGCCGCCTATGACTATGGACTACGAGCAGATCCTCACCGAGACGAGCGACGGCGTGCTTACGATCACGCTCAACCGTCCCGATCGGCTGAACGCGTGGACGGCACAAATGGGCCATGAGCTGCTGGCGGCCTTCGACCGCGCCGACCTCGACGACGAGGTGCGCGCGATCGTCGTCACCGGCGCTGGCCGCGGCTTTTGCGCCGGCGCCGACCTCGGGAGCGGCGCTGACACCTTCGACTACCGCAAGCACGAGAGCGCTGGCCCGGCGCGCGACAACGGCGGCGAGTTCACGCTGCGGGTGTTCGAATCGACCAAGCCGGTAATCGCCGCGATCAACGGGCCCGCCGTCGGCGTCGGCGCGACGATGACGCTGCCGATGGACGTGCGCCTCGCCGCCGAGGACGCTCGCATCGGCTTCGTGTTCGCGCGGCGCGGCATCATCCCCGAGGCGTGCTCGAGCTGGTTTCTGCCGCGCGTCGTCGGCATCAGCCAGGCGATGGAATGGGTTGCGAGCGGTCGCGTGTTCTCCGCGCAGGAGGCGCTCGAGGGCGGGCTCGTGCGCAGCCTGCACCCCAAAGACGAGCTGCTCGACGCCGCCCGCGCGCTCGCGCGCGAGATCGCCGAGAACGCCGCTCCCGTGTCCGTCGCGCTCGCCCGCCAGCTCATGTGGAGGATGCTCGGCGCCGAGCACCCCATGCTCGCCCACCGCGCCGACTCGCGCGGGATGGTCGCGCGCGGCCAATCCGCGGACGCCGTGGAGGGCATCACCGCGTTCCTCGAGAAGCGCCCCGCTAGCTTCCCCGACCGCGTCAGCGAGGGATTGCCCGACATCATGCCCGGCTGGAGCGCCCCAGAGTTCGAGTAGCACAGGGCGGGGATCGAAAAAGGCACGGGCGAGCCGGCCAGACTAGTAGCGACCTTCAGCTAACTCCGCTTGAGCGCGACCGCTCGGTGGAGGAGCTGACCTCCTCTCTCGCCGCCGGCGCAGCGATCTTGTAGCGCCCCGCCTCTCTAACCCACAATGATGAAGCGATGCTGCATGTAACCGCGACCGGCTGGGCCGCGACGATCGGCCTGATCGCGGCGCTGCTGGCACTCGATCTGGTCGTCTCCGCTCGGCGCCCCCCCGTCATGGGCTTTCGCGAGGCGGCCGCCTGGTCAGGCTTCTACATCGGCGTCGCGCTCTTGTTCGGCGTCGTGTTCGGGGCTCTGGCCGGGTGGGGTCTCGCCGGAGAGTACTTCGCCGGCTATGTCGTGGAGAAGAGCCTGTCGGTAGACAATCTCTTCGTATTCGTGATGATCCTTACGAGTTTCGCCGTGCCGGTCGAGCAGCGGCGTCTAGCCCTTACGATCGGCATATCCCTGGCGCTTGTGCTCCGCGCGATCTTCATCGCGCTCGGAGCCGCCCTGCTCGAATCGTTCTCGTTCATGTTCCTGGTCTTCGGGATCGCCCTGATCATCACAGCGGTTCAACTTTTCCGCCACCGCGCGGAGGATCCTTCGATCGAGGACAACGTCCTCGTCGGAGCTGCACGCCGGGCCCTGCCCATCTCTGAGGACTATCGCGGAAACCGGCTAGTGATCCGCGAAGGCACCAGCCGCCTCGCCACGCCCTTGTTGCTCGTGCTGGTGGCGCTCGCGAGCACAGATCTGCTGTTCGCGTTCGACTCGATCCCGGCCGTGTTCGGCGTCACACAGCACGCCTACATCGTGTTCTGCGCCAACGCGTTCGCGCTGATCGGCTTGCGATCTCTCTACTTTCTGGTCTCCGGCGTGCTCGACCGGTTGATCTATCTGTCGAGCGGGCTTGCCGTGATTCTGGCTTTCATCGGCGCAAAGCTCATCTTGCATTTCGCCCATTCGCGCAACCACGACGTTCCCGAGATATCTACGGGCGCCTCGCTGCTCGTGATCATTCTCATTCTCGTCGTGACAGTGCTTGCGAGCGCCGCGGCGCTCAAGCGCGATCCCAGTAGGCGTGCCTATGCGGGCTCGATCGTGCGCTCGCACGGACGCGAGCGTAGGTCGGCTGACCCCGACCAGCCGCGCCAGTCGGGGTCATCGGATTGACTGCAGTGTCAGGCGGCGGCCAGTGACATGAGGGGCTCCTCGTCGAGCAAGCGCAGACGACGGATCCGCTCGGCGGTTGGAGGGTGGGTCATGAACAGTGTGGCGATCCCATGTCGAGGGAGCGGATTGGTGGCGTACAGCGAGGCGGTCGCCGGGTTGACGCGCATCGGGATCGCCTCGGCGCCCCGCTCGAGCGTCCCCAGTGCGTCGGCCAGCGGCGCGGCGTGACCGAGTAGCTGTGCGCCGGTCGCGTCCGCCAGATACTCGCGCTGGCGCGAGACGGCGAGCTGCAACAGCATCGCGGCGATCGGCGCGAGGATGATCGTCGCGAGCGTGCCGATCATCGAGAGCGGCGAATCGTCATCGTCAGAGCCGCCGAACAGCAGCGAGAACTGCAAGATGCTCGCGATCGCCGAGATGGCGCCCGCGACCATCGCCGCGATCGTGGAGACGAGAATGTCGTGGTTCTTGATGTGCCCGAACTCGTGCGCCAGCACACCCTTGACCTCCGCATCGGGCAGGTGGGCTAGCAGACCCTCGGTCACGGCGACCGCGGCATGCTGTGGATTGCGCCCAGTGGCAAATGCGTTCGGCTGATCGGACGGAATCAGGAAAAGCCGCGGCCTCGGCACTTCCGCGCGACTCGCGAGATCTTCGACCATGCGCTCCAATTTGGGTAGTTGGCCGGGCTCGAGGGGTTGTGCCCGACTCGCTCGGAGCGCGATCCGGTCTGAGAACCAATACCCCACGACGTTCATCAGCACGGCTAGTCCAACAAATATGTATAGGAAGCCACCGCCGATCGTCCCTCCGATCGCGATCAGCAGGCCTGTCAGGCCAGCGATCAACAGCCAGGTCCGAGCTTTGGTAGCGAAACGTGTCGCTGTGATATTCATGCTCTCGAGTCTCCTTTCGACTGAGCGCCGTGAATTTGACGTTCAGCCGAAGGTTTCTCCCGCCCCGATGGGGCCGACGTGCCCGGGCCACAAGGACCGTACTGACGAGCAACGTCCGTTGGGGGATACTGCCCCCCGGCGCTTTCCATTGTAGCGCTCGCCCTCGCCGCTGAACGGAAGTTCGTAGACGCCGTGACTTGCCGAGACCTGATTGCTGAGGCCGTACATCCCGGCAGCCGTTAGGGTGAACTGGTGTCGGATGACCGCTGCGACCTGCTTTGCCTGGACCTGCCCCGCGCGGAGGAATTGCGCAAGGCTCGCCTCGATCGCAAAGTTGCGCGCAAGGCTCGCTTCGATCGCAAAGTTGCCGAGGACCTGCCCGATGGCGCCGAAGCCTTCAGCGATCCTACGCGCCTGATCCGTCGAGCCAAGCTGTTGTCGTGGCTGAGCCTGGTGTGGATGACGATCGAGGGCTCAGTCGGCGTGACCGTGGGCCTCGTGGCCGGCAGTGTGGCACTGACCGGGTTCGGGTTGGACTCTGTGATCGAGGGCGCCGCAAGCTTCATCGTGATCTGGCGCTTCACGGGGGGACGCGAGTCCTCAGAGGCAGCCGAGGATCGCGCGCAGAAGCTCGTCGGTGTGAGCTTCTTCTTGCTCGCCCCCTACATCGCCGTGGACGCCCTGCTCACCTTGTCGAACGGCTCTCACGCGATGATCAGCTGGGTGGGTATCGCGCTGGCAGTTGGGAGCATCGTGCTCATGCCGCTCCTTGGTCGGGCGAAGGCGAGGCTGGGTGCGCAGCTCGGGTCCTCCGCGACGGCGGGAGAGGGCGCGCAGAACATGCTTTGCGCCTACATGGCAGCAGGGGTGCTTGTTGGGTTGCTCGCCAACGCTCTCCTCGGATGGTGGTGGCTTGACCCGGTAATCGGCCTGACGATCGCTGCCCTGGCGGTGAAGGAGGGGCGCGAGGCATGGGCCGGCGAGGTCTGCGCAGACTGTGTTCCGGTCGGCTTCGACAACAACACCGGCAACACCTAAGGTTGTGACTGCGAGTGAGAGAGCCATCGTGACCAGCGAGGACTCGCGCGGTCACGCCGGTCATTCGCATGGTGTGAGCGCCGACGCGGACGCGGGGAAGCTGACCGTCGCGCTCGGGTTGATCTTGGGGTTCATGGCCCTCGAGATCGCGGCCGGGGTGATCGCTCATTCCCTGGCCCTGCTCTCCGATGCCGGGCACATGCTCACCGACGCCGCCGCGATCGGCCTGTCGCTGGTCGCCGCCCGGCTAGCGGTTCGTCCGGCGAAGGGTGCATTGACCTACGGCTTCAAGCGCGTGGAGATTCTGTCCGCGCAGGCCAACGGCGTGACGCTGCTGATCCTCGCAGCGCTTATTACCTATGAGGCGATCCGTCGCCTGTTCAATCCGCCGCATGTGCAGGCCGGGTTGATCCTGATTGTCGCGCTGGTAGGCATCGCGGTGAACCTCACGGCGACATGGACGTTGGCAAGAGCCAGCCGGCAGAGCATGAACGTGGAAGGGTCCTTTCAACATATTCTCACCGACCTCTACGCCTTCATCGGGACCGCGATTGCCGCCTGCATCATCTTGCTCACAGGCTTTGAGCGCGCGGACCCGATCGTTTCGCTGCTCGTCGCCGGCCTCATGGTGCGCTCGGGCTATAGGCTCGTCAAGGAATCAGGACGGATCTTCCTCGAGGCCGCACCGGAGGGGCTTGACCCCGAGAAGATCGGCCGGGCGCTCGTGCACGAGCCCGGCGTAGTGGAGGTTCACGACCTGCACGTTTGGGAGGTCACATCTGGTTTCCCCGCACTCTCCGCACACGTACTCGTCGGCCGCGAGAGCGACTGTCACGCCGCGCGTCGCGGCCTTGAGCGGATGCTGCACGATGAGTTTGGCCTAGACCACACTACCCTCCAAGTGGACCACGAAGGTGGCGATCTGCTCGACATAGAAATGCCCGAGCAACGCGACGCCGCTCCGCATCGACTGGGCCAATAGCTTCGATTCGGTTTGGCACCAGAAACCGATCATTGCGCTGCTCGGCGTTGCCGCCACGAGCGGGACTCTACTACATTCCTGTCGTGTATGCTCGGGATATGAGCCGTCGCGCCTACGGGCCGCTGCCGCCAGGTCCTCGCGCCCCAGCATCGGTCAACACCGTTCGTCTTGTCCAGCGACCTTTGCAGTCGTTGCTCGGTTGGCGCGAGCGCTACGGCGACGTTTTCACCGTGCCGCTCCTTGTCTTTGGTGTGGGCGTCTACGTCTGCGATCCGAACGCGATCCGCGGGATGCTGACTGGCGAGCAGTCCGATCTTCACGCCGGCGAGGCGAACGCGCCCCTGTCGTCGGTACTTGGCGAGCGCTCCGTCTTGGTCCTCGATGGACGCGAGCATCTGCGCCAGCGAAAGCTGTTGCTACCACCGTTCCAAGGACCGGCCATCCAAAACTTCCGCACAATCATCCGCGATGTCGCCGCCGCCGAGGTCAGCAACTGGAGAGAAGGCGAGCGTTTTGTCATGCGCGAGCGGATGCGGGCGCTTACCTTCGAAGTGATCGTCCGTGCCGTCTTCGGCGTCAGCGAGCGGGATCGCATCGAACGCCTGCGTAGCGCCCTGGTGTCAGTGCTCGATATGCAGGCCGTTCTCTTTCTGCCGGACATGCTGCGGCACGATCTCGGTCGCTTCAGCCCGTGGGGCCAGTTTCAACGTCGCTTGCAGGCAGCGGACGGGCTGATCTACGAGGAGATCGCCCTCCGTCGCTCCGAGCCGGACCTCGAGGACCGCACCGATGTTCTCTCATTGCTGCTGCGCGCCCGCGACGAGGACGACCAGCCGATGGCCGATGTCGAGCTTCGTGACGAGCTGATGACGATGTTGCTCGCCGGTCACGAGACGACCGCTACCGGCCTCAGCTTCGCCTTCGACCTGCTGTTGCGCAACCCTCGCGTGCTAGGTCGCTTGCGGGACGAGATGGTCGCCGACGATGACACATACCTCAATGCCGTCGTGACAGAGGCGCTGCGGCTGCGGCCGGTGATCGACGCCAGCGCTCGCACGCTCACCAAGCCCCGTACGATCGGCGGATGGGACCTCCCGGCGGGTATTCGTGTCTACCCGGCGATTGCCGTCGTTCATCTGCGCGAGGATCTCTACCCCCAGCCCCACGAGTTCCGTCCAGAGCGGTTCGTCGACGGCGAGGCGGAGCCCTACGCTTGGCTTCCCTTTGGTGGCGGCATCCGTCGCTGCATCGGTGCGTCGCTCGCCCAAGCCGAGATGGCCGAGGTAATCCGCACTGTCGTCTCAAGCGTCGATCTCCAACCGACACGGCCCGATCCCGAACCAGTGGTCATGCGCGGTATCACGCTCGTGCCACAGCACGGCACGCCGGTCCTCGTGGGAGGAATCGGCGGGAAGCGACCACGGTCTGGCGCTGGGGAATACCCCAACCGCAGACCACTTTCAGAGATCGTCAAGGGATATGACCGGGTTGCCCGGCTCTACAGCACCCTGGAGCCACTGTACCTCATATTCCCGCCCACCCGGCGCAAGGCGGTCGCAACACTCAAACTGAAAGCGGGCGACACTGTTCTCGAGATCGGAGCCGGCACCGGGCGCAACCTGCCCTACTTGGTCGACGCGGTTGGTCCGACTGGCACCGTCATCGCTGTCGATGCCTCCGAGGGGATGCTCGCCGAGGCATGCAAGCTCATCGAGCGCCACGGATGGTCAAGTGTTCAACTGCTCCACCAGGACGCCGCCCAACTGCAACTGGATCGCGACGTTGACGCCGTGCTTTTCAGCCTCAGCTACTCGGTCCTACCCGAACCCGGTCCCGCACTTGCAGAGACCTGGAAGCTGCTGCGTCCCTCCGGTCGGCTTGTCGTGATGGACATGGGACTAACCGACCCCAGGCACCGCCGCGCGCTCAGTTCGATCGCCCGCCTTTTGGAAAAGCTCGCGCCAGGCGATCCCTACTCGCGCCCGTGGAGCGACCTCGCCAGCTATGGGCCAGTAGCAACCGAGCACTTCCTGCTAGGCCTCTACTACCTCTGCACAGTCGAGAAGCCGGCAGCATCAATGAACCATGCTGCCTGCCTTCCACAGCCGGCCGCGCCACCTTCAGCGCGGCCGGCCTCAGGTTTATGCAAACCCGCCGTCTCAGTCACCGATGAACGCGGCGGGTAGCTTGCTGCCGGGAACTTCCTCCGGCAGGTAGATCTTCGGGTCGCCCGGGTATGCCACCTTCCAGTCGTGCGCGGAGTACCAGTCGAAGCGATTGAGTAGCACCGGCTTGGCCGAGTCGGGCCGGCGTCCCGCTGGCGGAAGGGCTGCTTGTGCTTCCAGCTCATCCACGCTTGGTAGACACTCTGCATCGAGGAGGGTACTTCGCCCTGGACCGCTCCGCCGCTCTTCGCCGCTGCCGTCGCGGGCTCGCCTTCGACTCCGAGCGTCAGTGGGATTTCGTTGGGAACGGCGGGTTTCCACTATCGGGCCGACCGCGAGGTCGTTGTCGGCCACCTGGGCCGCCGGTGCGATCGTCGGGTAGCCAGATCAGCGTCAGGTCGGGAACGGCCCCCGAGGTGCACCCTGGACGTGTACCTGCCCCAGGCGCAGTCGGTGCCGTTCCAACAGACCTCCGTCGAGTACGACGTGAGCGTGGAATACGACGGCTGTTACAAGGCCCAGTCCCCTCCCGCGTTCATCGGCGGCCCGAGGATGGTCTGCCCACAGGAACACCGTCACGAACCCGCTGTACATCGTGTACGGGTGCTTTAACACCTTCTAAGCCCAGCGGAGACCCGCTTCGAGGCGAATGAAGGTGTCTCTCGTGACGCCAGTGGAGATGCGCGTTGCGAACGAGCTCCGGTCGTCAACTGGATCGTTAGGCGAGTATCGCGTCCACGACGTCGAGCAGCACGCGACCGGCGGCGTGATCGTGGGTGTCCAGGCTTGGGTTGTAGATGGTGATGTCCATGCCCGCGATCAGGCCGCTGCTCACCAGCGGACGGGCGAGGCCGACCACCTCGCTCGGCGTCAGTCCGCCATCCAGACGCCAGTCGACTGCTGGCATCGACTCGTCGTCGAGGCAGTCAGCATCGAGGTGAAGCCACACCCTGTCCACGCTCTCGGCGGCCAGGAAGGCCGCCGCGTGATTTGCGGCATCCTCGACGCCGACAGCGCGAAGCTCGGCCAGGTTACGGACGAGCATCGGCTCGCGGTAGACGTCCCGGCTGCCGTCGCGCAGTTGCAGGACGCGATCGCGATGCCCGTAGACCTCGCATGCCCGGGCGGGCACGAGGGGCCGGCGCCCCTCGAGGTCTGAGATCACACCGGGACCGTGACCGGTCGCGATCCACAGGTCGCTGTCGGACAGCTCACCCGTGCCGTCGGGCAGGTCCCAGAAGTCGGTGTGACCGTCGAGCAGCACCAGCCCGGTCGAGCCGAGCCGCCGCAAAGCGAGCAGACATCCCAACAGGACGCTGTCATCTCCACCCAACACGACCGGGAACTCACCTGCATCGAGGATCTGAGAGACATGGTCGGCCTGCTCGATCGCCAGCCCGGCCACAGCCCGCACGTTGCGCGCCCCCAGCTCCGGGTCGCGCTCCTCGTCAAACGGTGGAGCGCGCACAGCAGGGGCGACCGGCGCGTCTATCCGCTCGGCGAGTCCCAGCGCAAGCAGGACCGCGCCCAATCGCTCAACACCCCCGGGTCGCAGCCCGAGGTTGGTTTCGACATGAAGAATCCGAGGTCGCAGCATCGCACACGACGATATCTTCCCGCAGGAAAGGAGAAGCGTGGCTGCGGGTTTCGGCGGATGCCGGAAGGTCGATCGGAGGGGAAGGTTCGGTGTACGCAAGATGCGCCCTGAGCCGTGCGCCTAACCGCGCGGAGCGTCTTGGAGTACCCGAGCCAAGCCAAGAACGAGGAGCTCTCACTATGAGCGACAGACCGGTCTTCATCTATGCCGCGACCTACGCCGACGCGGCCAGTGCCGAAGGTGACTACGACACGCTTCTTGAATTGCATGAGGCGAAGCTCGTAGGAACCTATGACGTCGCGCTGGTCACGAAGGATGCCGAGGGCAAGGTTCACGTCGAGAAGCACGAGAAGCCAACACAGCACGGTGCCTGGGGAGGCATCGCCGTCGGAGCGGCGGTCGGCGTTCTGGCCGCGCCAGCGGTCGTCCCCGCAGCGTTGCTCGGCGGCATCATCGGCGGCCTCGGCGGACACTTCAGAAAGGGCATCTCCAGAGGCGACGCCAAGGAGCTGGGCGACCTCATCGACGCGGGACAGGCAACGCTGCTCGTGATCGGGGAGTCACGCCTTGAAGAACAGCTCGACAAGGCGCTCACGCGCGCCGAGAAGACGATCGAGAAGGAAATCGACGTCGACAGCAAAGAGTTCAAGCGAGAGCTCCACGAGGCAGAGAAGGAGTACATCACGAGTTAATTGACCCGCCTACATACGTTGTGAACGGTTGGGGATCACCGGAAGGAGAACGAGATGGCGCTGAACGAATACCCAGCTGGGACGCCGTTTCCGGGCGTGATCGGGCGCACGGCTGAAGAGTCGACCCCCGCGTGGCCCACGCCGGTGAGGGCGGTGGCGGGTGCGCCGAACGTGCTCATGATCGTCCTCGACGACACGGGCTTTGGACAGCTCGGATGCTACGGCAGCCCGATAGCGACGTCGCATATCGACTCGCTCGCCGAGGGTGGCCTGCTCTACAACAACATGCACACGACGGCTCTGTGCTCGCCGTCGCGCTCCTGCGTCATCACCGGACGCAACCATCACGCCAATGCGACGGCCGCGATCAACGAGCTCGCAACTGGCTATCCCGGCTACAACGGAAACATACCGTTCGAGAACGGGTTCCTGTCCGAGATCCTTGTGGAGCACGGTTACAGCACCTACATGGTGGGGAAGTGGCACCTGATGCCCTCTGAGTACGAGTCGGCTGCGGGTCCGTTCGACCGTTATGTTCGCCGTGGCATCTACAGCGTCTCTTCGCCCGAGGCCCTGCCCGCAGGTCGATACGAGCTGCGGTTCGAGTTTGAACCAACGGGCGAGCCGGACTTGAAAATGGGAGGGGCACTCCCGGGCGCGCTCAACTGTACATCGACAGCCATCTCGCGGCGGAGACCGATCTGCCATTCACCACGCCGGTCATTCTCAATCCGGGGGTCTCACCTGTGGCGCCGATCCCGGCTCACCCGGTGAGCCCTGACTACAAGGCCCCGTTCCGGTTCACCGGAAAGCTCCACAGCGTTACCGTCGACATCGGCGGCGAGCTCATCACCGACACCGAGAGCGAGATGCGCGCCGTAATGGGTCGCCAGTAGGCCCAGACCCGTCGCCGCGCGATCGGGTGTACCGTCCTGCCGCCACGTGAGCAGGACTGCCGACATCCGAAGCGCGAGAGCGCGCAGCCCCGCGCAGGCGGCGCTCGTCGTCGGTGCGTTGGGTGTCGTCTTCGGCGACATCGGCACGAGCCCGCTCTACACGATCCAGACGGTCTTCAACCCGGGCGACCCGCACCCGGTCACCGCGACGAGCCAGAGCGTCTACGGCGTCATCTCGCTGATCTTCTGGTCGGTGACGATCATCGTCACGCTCCTGTACGTGCTGCTCGTGATGCGCGCCGACAACGAGGGGGAGGGCGGCATCATGGCGCTGATCACGCTGACCAGGCACCGGCGACTGCCGGGCGGAGTGCGGACGAAGCTAGTGCTGGCCGGACTGGGGATCTTCGGCGCGTCGCTGTTCTTCGGCGACAGCATGATCACGCCGGCGATCTCGGTGCTCTCGGCCGTCGAAGGGTTGAAGATCGTGGAGCCCTCGCTGAAGGAGCTGATCGTGCCGATCACGGCGGCGATCATCGTCGTGCTGTTCGCGACTCAGCGGATCGGCACGGCAGCGGTCGGTCGCCTGTTCGGCCCGGTGATGATCGTGTGGTTCGTAGCGATCGGAGCGTGCGGCATATCCGGCATCTCCGATCACCCGGAGATCCTCAAGGCGCTCTCGCCAACGTATGCCCTGAGCTTCCTGTTCGGTCACTTCTCGATCGCGTTCTTCTCGCTGGCGGCCGTCGTGCTCGCGATCACGGGGGCTGAGGCGCTATACGCCGACATGGGGCACTTCGGGCGCGTTCCGATCACCCGAGCGTGGCTGATGCTCGTGTTCCCGGCGTGCATCCTGAGCTACATGGGGCAAGGCGCACTCGTGCTCGGGAACCCGAGTGCGAACATCCGTAGCCCGTTCTTCCTGCTGGTTCCGCACTGGGGGCAGCTGCCAATGGTGCTGCTGGCGACGGCGGCGACGGTAATCGCCTCCCAGGCGGTCATCACCGGCGCCTTCTCGGTCGCCCACCAGGCCGTCCAGCTCGGCTATCTGCCCCGCCTGCGGATCGCGCACACCTCGGAGGAGACGGTCGGTCAGATCTACGTGCCGTGGATCAACTGGGTGCTGATGATCTCGGTGCTCACGCTCGTGTTCGCCTTCCAGACATCGTCTGCCTTGGCGTTCGCGTTCGGGATGGCGGTCACCGGCACGATCACGATCACGACGCTGCTGTTCTTCTACATCGTCCGCCACCAGTGGCGGATGCCGCTGTGGCTCGTGCTGGCCGGGGCGGGCGGCTTCCTCGCCATCGACCTGTTGTTCCTCGCGGCGAACCTGACGAAGCTGACGCATGGTGCGTGGCTGCCGCTGCTGATCGGCGTGAGTGTGTTCACCGTGCTGACGACGTGGCAGCGCGGCCGCGTGCTGGTGACCGAGCGCAGGGAGCAGCGAGAGGGATCGCTGCGCGCATTCGTCGACGAGTTGCACGAGCGGCGTCCGCCGCTGCGACGGGTGCCCGGCACCGCAGTGTTCCTGAACCGCAACGCGGCGACCGCTCCGTTGGCGATGCGGGCCAACGTCGAGCACAACCACATCCTGCACCGCCACGTCGTGATCCTCACGATCCAGACGCTGCCGATCCCGCACGTGGCCCTGGACGATCGTCTCAGGATCGACGACCTTGGCTACGCCGACGACGGGATCGCCCACGTCGGCGTGCGCTTTGGCTATATGGACGAGCCTAACGTCCCCGGCGTGCTGCGTTTGGCCGTCGCGGCGGGCCTCGAGTGCCCGCTCGAGGTGGATGAGGCTTCGTACTTTCTCTCCACGATTGAGCTACATGTGGGCGACGCGCTGGGCATGAGCCGCTGGCGCAAGCGCCTGTTCGTCGCGACCTCCCGCATCACCGCCGACGCCGCTGATTACTTCGGCCTGCCGCGCGAGCGGACCGTCATCATGGGCTCACGGATCGAGGTGTAACAGATGACCCTGCGGTCTGCGGCAGGCGTTCACCGCATGAGTTCTTGCGGCGGCTTGGCGAGCACCGCATCCTGATCATGCCCGACGCTCGGCCGGCACGCCTGGACCGATCCGACCCATCGCGCTTTGCGGCGGCTCTGGAAGGGTCAGCTCGATACGTCGGCGTCCGAGCACAGCCAGTACGGCTGCGAGCGCCGCACCTGTGCATCCGAGGGCAAAGGCCGCACTCACGCCGGCCGCGTCGACGAGCGCTCCTCCAAGTGCCGACCCGCCCGCGATGCCGCCGACCGTCGCAGCACGGTGCCACGTGAACGCCTCGGTCGTGGTGCCCATCGGAGCGAGCGCTCCGACGAGCGAGAACTGGCAGGAGAGCATCGGCGCCACGCCGAGTCCGGCGATCGCGCTGAAGAGGAGTCCGGCGGGGAGTGAATGGACGGCGATCAGAGGCGCCACCGATATCTCAACTCCCAGCAGTATCACGGTGTAGCGCGATCCGATCGAAAGGCGCCAATTCCGCGTGGCATAGATGAGCCCCCCCAGCATGCTGCCCAGGCTGAACAGGGCGAGCAGCACACCGGCAGATCCGCGCGAGCCCACATGCACCGCCAGCGCCGGCAGGCCGACCTCGGCCGCGCCGACCACCATACCCCCGAATACGGCCGAGCCGAGCAGTGTGCGCATGCCCGGACTTGCCAGCGCACCGCCTCGCGAGCGCTTGTGCAACCCCCCCTGCCAACCGCGGGACAGCGTCGAGCTGGCAAAGAAGACGGTTCCCGCGACCGTGATGACCGCACAGAGGAGCACTGACGCGGCGGGCGAGAACAGAATGGCAACGGAACCCACGAGCAGCGGCCCGAGCGTGTAGATGACCTCCTGCGTGATCGCGTCGAGCGCATAGGCCGCCTCGAGTGCCTCGGCATCCGGGGCTACGTCGGCCCACAGCGCGCGTATACACCCCGAGATAGGCGGCAGGACGGCGCCCGCAAGCGCGGCCAGCGCAACGATCGCAACCGCCGGAGCCCCTCGCCGCAGGATGAGCACAAGCGTGACCAGCAGCGCACCTTGAGCGATCGCGGAGGGCAGCAGAACCCGAGGCTGTCCGAGGCGATCCACCGCGGCTCCCTGCACAGGGGACACGATGGCGCCCACAAGCGTGAATGCTCCAACTGCAAGGCCTGCCACGAGAAACGACCCGGTCCGCTCACGCACGAAGAGCAGGATTGCCAGGGAGAACATGCCCGACGGTAGACGTCCAACCACCGAGCTGACGAGTAGGCGAGCGAAACCAGGGACGGAGAACAGGGCCCGATAGCGAGAAAGCACGCTGGGTACATCGGTTTTCCAGCAAACCCGCTTGAGCGAGGGCCCGTCAGATGGGTGTCCCGACTGCTCAATGTGTCGCAATAAATCAGCCAGAATGTTAAGTTCGGTGTTTATCAGGTCGATGGGTGGCCATCGTGCCCAACTCGGTTTCTCAGCCCGCTCGATCCCCCCGCGCCACTCCAAAGGGCAGGGCGGTTCGCTCAATTGTCGCCAAGTCCATGCGGCGCAAAGAGGACGCTTGGCTGGAGCGGTGGATCCGCACGACAGCCGATCTGGCTCGTCTGCAGTATTCGCATCGCATGGTCGACGCGACCATCGACGAGATCGACGGACGCAACATCAGGATCGGCGAGCAGTGGCTCACCGACTACGCGTCCTGCAACTACCTTGGCTTCGATCTGGACGAAGAGATCATCGCCGCCGTGCCCGAGTACCTTGCGCGCTGGGGCACCCATCCGAGCTGGTCACGGCTGCTTGGAAGTCCGGTCCTCTACGAGCAGATCGAGACACGGCTGACTGAGCTGTTGGGAGCCGAGGACACGCTCGTGCTGCCCACGATCACCCACATCCATATGTCGGTCATCCCCGTGTTGGCCGGAGCAGGCTCGATCTTCCTCGACGGGCGCTCCCACAAGACGATCTACGACGGGTGCTCGACCGCGCGGGCGCGGGGGGCAACCGTCATACGCTTCGCCCACAACGACCTGGATCAGCTCGAGCAGCTGCTGCGCGGCGACTGGGTCCGGCCTGGGATCATCTGCCTCGACGGCGTCAACAGCATGACAGGCAACGCGCCCGACCTGGCGGCGTTCGCCAAGCTTGCCCGCGAACACGACGCGCTGATCTACATAGACGACGCCCATGGGTTCGGCGTGATCGGCGAGCGCTCACCCGAGGAGGGCTGCGACTATGGCGCGCGCGGGAACAGCATCGTGCGACACCTCGCGGAGAGCTACGAAAACATCGTCCTGGTGGGCGGGTTCTCAAAGGCCTACTCCTCCCTCTTGGCATTCATCGCCTGCCCGACGGCGATCAAGCAGGTCTTGAAGACCGCGGCCCCTCCCTACTTGTACTCGGGACCCTCCCCGGTCGCCTCGCTGGCCACGGTGCTCGAGGGTCTGCGCGTGAACGAAGAGCGGGGCGAGCAACTGCGCGCCAACCTGCATCGCCTGACCGGGCGCGTGCTCGCGAAGGTTCGCGAGCTCGACATAGCAACCCCCAACGAATCCGGTTTTCCAATCATCGAGATCCCTCTCGCCGACCCAAATGCGATCGACGAGGTCGGCGACCTGCTGTTCGACCGCGGGATCTACGTGACCATCGCGGCATACCCGCTCGTCCCGCATGACGAGGTGGGCTTCCGCCTGCAGCTCACCGCCGCGAACACCGATGCACAGGTCGATCACCTCAACGAGGTTCTCGACGAGGTCGCCGGCCGTTTTCAGCTGCGCTCCTCGCCGCTGCACTCCGGAGACCTCAACCACGTGTAGCTGCTGGACGACCCGAGTACATGCTCCTCTCAACGCGCACCGATACGACCCCGCAAGTTGACGGTAAAGACTCGCCCGACGGTCCCGGCCGGCTGCGCCGGCGAGCCTGGTGGCTCTATCTGGCGGGAATGGCGGTTCTGACGACGGCCTACATGTGCGGACACTTCTTTGGTCCACACTGGCTCAACAGCGGTCCCGTCTACAACCTGATCGGCGCCTCGACCGTGGTCGCGCTCGTCGTCGGCGCCAGGATCAACTCCGAGGCACACCGCCTGCCGTGGTACCTCTTCGCGGTGGGGCAGGCGCTGTTCGTCACCGGCGACGCCCTCGCCTACAACTACGAACGAATCTTCGGCGCGGCTCTGCCGTTCCCGTCGATCGCCGACCCCTTTTACCTGGCGTTCTACCCCCTCCTGGTGGCGGGCATGCTGCTGCTCATCCACGAGCGCAACGAGGCGCGTGACAGCGCCAGCCTGATCGACGCGCTCATCGTTACGGTGGCGGCGGCGACCGTGTCGTGGATCTATCTCATGGCGCCTTACGCCCATGACCACACGCTGGCGCTGCTCACGAAGCTCACTTCGATCGCCTACCCGATGATGGACGTTCTGGTGCTCGGCGTGGTCCTGCGCCTGGCGGTGGGAAGCCGCCGCCGCAGCCAGGCTTTCTGGCTGCTGGTCTCCGGGACCACGATATTGCTGCTGAGCGACACGATCTATGGGTGGAAGCTGCTGCACGGGGGCTACGCGACAGGTGGGGTCTTGGACGTCGGCTGGGCCGCCTTCTACGCCCTGCTGGGCGCCGCCGCGCTTCACCCCTCGATGCGCGAGCTCTCCGAGCCGGCCGCCGACCCCGACGATCGCCTGACTCGGCGTCGCCTTGCGCTGCTCACAGCCGCCAGCCTCGCGGCGCCGGCGGTCATGTTCGTGCGCGGGGTGCTGGGAGAACCGCTTGACGTCTATGTGCTCGCGGCCGCGGCGATCATCCTGTTCGCGCTCGTCATCATGCGTATGGCCGGGATAGTCCGCCAGCACGAGGAGGCGCTTGGCAGGGAGGCCGCGCTGCGGATGGCCGGCGAGGCCCTGGTGACAGCTTTCACCCGCGAGCAGATCTACTCGGCCGCGCTGGACGGCGCCCAGGCCATGCTCGACGAGAGCGCGCCCGCGCGCCTGTATCTCCGCGAGGGCTCCACGGACACGCTCGTCGCCGTGGACAGCACCGTTGAGGATGCGCCGAGCGTCCCCCCTCTGCGCCTTGGCGAGCTCACGCTGCCGCCAGCTCACAGCCGGCTGGACGAGCACCGCGTCGTGACGCTACAGGCCCCCGGCGAGACAATGTGCCTGTCGCCGCTGTTCGTCCGCGACGAGCTGATCGGCGTCCTGGCCGTCATGCCTCGCGTGCCCTTGAAACGCGCGGCGCAGGAGAGCCTCGCGACGCTGGCCGCCGAGGTGGCGCTGGCGCTCCAGAGCGCGGCGCTCACGGAGGAGACTCTCAACCAGCGCTCCGAGGCGCGACTGGGGGCGCTCATCAAGAACGCCTCCGACGTGATCTGCATCGTGGGGCGGGACAGCGGCATCCACTACCTCAGCCCCTCGGTACAGCAGATGTTCGGGCACCTCCCTGAGACCCTGAGCGACCGTCCGCTCACCGACATGGTGCACCCCGACGAGGTCGTGCGCGTGGCGGCGTTCCTTGCGGCGATCGCGGCACAGCCGGCCGGCCAGTCCCTGATGGCCGAATTCCGTGTGCGCCACGCCTCTGAGGGTTGGCGCGACGTAGAGGCGCTCGGCGCGAACCTCCTCGGCGAGGAGGCGGTGGACGGCATCGTGCTCAATATTCGCGACATCAGCGAGCGCAAGTCGCTGCAGGCCGAGCTGGAGCACCAGGCATTCCACGACACGCTCACCGGCCTGCCCAACCGAGCGCTGTTCCGCAATCGCGTCGAGCACGCTCTGGGCGCCCAGCATCGCAACGGCCAGTCGGTCGCTGTCCTGTTCCTCGACATCGACGACTTCAAGACCGTCAACGACAGTCTCGGGCACGCGGCGGGAGACAAGGTGCTGCAGGAGGTCGGTCGGCGACTGGAGGATTGCATGCGCCCCACCGATACCGCCGCCCGTCTGGGAGGCGACGAGTTTGCCGTCCTGATCAATGACTCCGAGAGCGAGATGAGCGCGATCGAAATCGCCCAGCGCGTGATGAGCACACTGGCTGTCGCCCTACCGCTCGACGACAGAGAAGTCGCGATCAGAACAAGCATCGGGATCGCGTTCAGCGATGGGCAGGAGCAGGCCTGTCAGGACGCCGGCGAGCTGCTGCGCAACGCGGACGCGGCCATGTACATGGCCAAGGAGAGCGGCAAGAACGACTACCAGGTGTTCCAGCCTGAGATGCACGCCCAGGCGCTTGCCCGGCTCGAACTGAAGACCGATCTCCAGCGGGCCCTGGACGCCGGAGAGTTCACGCTTCGCTACCAGCCGATAGTCGACCTGTCCAGAGACGAAATGACCTGTATGGAGGCGCTCGTTCGGTGGGAGCACCCGACCCGCGGAATCATCGCCCCGCTCGACTTCATCCCGCTCGTGGAGACCACGGGGATGATCGTCGCGCTGGGGCGTCACATCCTCGGGGAGGCGTGCAGGTGGGCAGCCCATATGCAGCGTGAATGTCCCCGCGATCCCCCACTCTCGATAGCCGTCAACGTCTCAGCCTTCCAACTACAGCGCTCCGAATTCATCGACGAAGTTCGGGAGGTGTTGGAGGAGACGGGTATTCCACCGGCCAGCCTGATCCTCGAGTTGACCGAGAGCGTGATGATGCGCGATATGGATTTGAGCACCATGCACATGAATTCCCTGCGTGCCCTTGGTGTGAGACTCGCCATCGACGACTTCGGCACGGGCTACTCGTCCCTGAACTACCTCCGCCGCTTCCCTGTGGACATCCTGAAGATCGACAGATCGTTCTTGGCCGATCCAAGCAAAGAGGTCTCCGAACTCACGGCGGCGGTGGTGAATCTCGCCCAGATCTTCAAGCTGCAAGCCGTCGCTGAGGGGATCGAGAACGAGGGGCAACTCGAGCGAATCAAAGACACGAGCTGCGAGTTCGGTCAGGGTTTTCATTTTGCCGAGCCGCTCACGGGCGAGGAGATCCTAGCCATGGCGACAGAGCAGGCAAAGGAGCGCGGCTCAGGCGCACCTGTGTCCAGTGTGCCCGCTTCCCAGTAGCCACAGGATCGACCGATCGAGATGACGGCTCCAGGGAGGAGCCTGGGTTGGGGATGTGGCGTTCAGCGTTGGCAGCTCAGCGCAGGCGCCGCCACATCGGTCACTGAACCTCACGCTTGCGCAGGCGGTGCGACACGTACAGTGCCCAGCCGACGCCGAGCAGCGCTCCTGAGATCACGTCGCTTGGATAGTGGACGCCCAAGTAGACGCGAGACACGGCTACCACGAGGACGATCAGAAGCGCGAACACGATGGCCATGCCGGTTATCGTCGGCGGTGCCCCCGCTGTGTGCAAGGCAAGCACCAGCGAGAGCCAGAACGCGCTGGCCTGCGTCGCATGGCCCGAGGGAAAGCTCGAGCTTGTAATCGCCTGCAGATGCTCGACGGGCGGTCGCGGCCGCGCCATAAGCAGCTTTACCCAGGCTCCGATCAGTATCGCGCCGCTGAGGCTGAATGCGACCGCGAGTGCCTCTCGATGCAGGCCTGCCCGGCCGAGTGCCGGGCAGATGATCAAGGCGAGTGGGATCAATAGGAATGCACTTCCCGCCCACGTCATTGCCCGCGCCGCTTGAGTGACGATCCCAGAGCGCTCTGCGGCTATATCGCGCACAGCGTTCAGGTCTGCCGACGCGAGCACTGAGAGCAATAGCTCCCCCACTCCCCGGCCGACGAGCACGAAGGCGACGAGGCTGAGCAGCAGCCGCGTGCCTGCGTGACTCACCGGCCTGCGGCTACCCGGACCAGCGCGCCCAGGTTCTCCGTGGTGAGTGCCACCGAGCGTGCTGCTGGCGACAGGCCTGCGCCGCGGGGCAGTCGCACACGCAGCGCCTTGGGCAGCGATGCGAAATGCAAGGGCGGGTCGAGTACGAGCGCCTCGCCGTCGAGGCCAACCTCGACAGGGCCGCTGGAGCGGACCTCGAACTCCGGCGATGACCAGGACAGCAGGCCGGGGTAGCGCGCCGCTTGGCCAACCAGCTCGAGCGCGACGAGCTTTGACACGTCCGCCCCCCGCACCCGCGCGGCCACGATGCCGAGCCTGCCCGTGTCGATCCGTTCGCGTGTGCCGGCGCCCGAGAGGTGCGTGAGCTCATACGGGTTGTTAGACACCAGCACCAGCGGGGCATCGTCGCAGTCGGTCCCATCGGGGGCGGTGAACTCGAGGTCGATCGCCTCGGCGTCTGGGCCGAGTAGATCCGGCAGCATGTCCGTCCACGTCCCGAGCTTGGCGTCGCGATAAGTCTCGGACTGCACGACCTTCGCGTAGACGCCGAGTGATGCGTTGTTGACGAACACGCGGTCGTTCACGCGCGCGAGGTCTATGTGCCTCTCGACGCCATCGGTGAACGCGTCAAGCGCACCCACGACGTCGTCGCGGTCCAGTCCTAGGTCAAGCGCGAAATGGTTTCGTGTTCCCGCTGGAATGCAGACGTGGGCAACGTCGCGCCGCGCTGCCACCGTCGCCACGAGCGCCTGCGACCCGTCACCTCCAGCCATTCCGATGACCTCCGCGCCCCGCGTAATGGCGCTCTCGGCGAGCTCGAGCAGATCATCGCCTTGCTCGAGGACGATCGGCTCAATGCCTCGCCGCCGGGCCTCCCCAGCGAGATCGAAGCGCTCCGCCTTTCCACCGCCCGACTTCAGGTTGATGATCAGCGCCCCCGAGCCGGCAGCACCTACCGGCACGACCGTAGCGGCCATCCCTCCGAGCGCTGCCTCTCCAGCCCGCCCCAGTGCGTAGCGCGCGGTCAATCCGAACAAAGCGAGCAGCAGGAGCAGCGCGACTAGTACCAGCAGTCCCTGCCAGTGGGTCGCGAGTACCACAATCAGGCCGGCTCCAGCGAGAACAGTGACCACCACACCGAGGGCGCGTAGCACGCCACGCTCTGTCAAGAAAAACCAGATGGCGGCGTTTGCCAACAGGAGGAGCCCGACCGCGAGCACAGCGATGGGGACGTCACCCGCAAGCGCGACGACGGCCACCACCGCCATCGCGGCGGGCGTGATGAGCGCGAGGATTGCGGCGATGCGACGCAGCGCAAAACGCCGCGCGGCCCAGTTTGCTTGAGAAGTCACCGACGTTCTGGGCATGACGGTCATGTTCACAGATCCCGTCCGCCAAATCGAGCTCTGCGTTCAACTGTGCCCTCAGGCCTCGCCTGGCGCATGACCCGGATCTCGTGTCGGCTGCCTGGATTCGGTGACATAGAAGGTCTATGGTGATAGTTGACTTCGACACCGCTGTCGTAATGGCAGCCACGAGAAGGGACCGGGCCATGTTGAGAAGGATCACGGACATGCCAGCCGGAACGATCGGCTTTGAGGCGGTCGGGGAGGTCGAGGACGACGATTGGGAGGAGACCGTTGAGCCTGTGTTGCGCCAAGAGATCGCCGCGGGCCGCAACGTGCGACTGCTCTACCTGATCGGCACTGGAGCCCATGAGATCGAGGGCGACGCGATGAGCGCTGACACGGGCTTTCGCGTGCGCCACGCGACCTCCTACGAGCGCGTAGCGGTGGTCAGCGACGAGGATTGGATACGCCCCGCCCTGCGGGCCCTTTCCTTCCTGCTTCCGGGAAAGGCCAAGGGCTTCCGCGTCCGCGATCTGGCTGAGGCAAAGGCTTGGCTTGCGCAGGACGGAGCCTAGCGGAGGCCCGAGGACCTCTGCGGGTTGGTCTCAGCCGGGGACGGCACGCTCGAGATCGCTCGACGGCTCGATATCGGGCAGACGCAGCATTCGGAACGAGTTGAATAGCCCGAGCCCGCTCGCGAGGGTCGGAACAAGCAGGGCGACCTGCAAGGCGAGGTTGGTGGAGTCGCGGTTGATCTGGAGGATCTCTTGTCGGGCGGCAGGGCGCTCACGGGCAAGCATCTCCTCAAGCTGTGTGTTGCTCACAACCTGGGCGTCGTGCTCGAGTGTGTCGGCGATCTGATCCTGTTGCGCGGGGCGGATCACAGTGCTCGATTCGGTCTTGTTGGTGAACGCCAGCGAGAGCGTCGCCAGAAGGATGCCGCCTGCCATCGCGAGCCCGAAGGAAAGCCCGAACGATCCGCCCGCCGAGTTGACCCCGGCGGCCTCACTTACCCGCTCCTCCTCGATCGGGGCGAGCGTGTAGTTGTTCAGCTGCGAGACGAGTAGTCCAAGCCCGGCACCGGCGATCATGAGCGGAACCACGAGGTACCACCCCGAGTCGGCCCTGGGGACGATCGGTATGAGCAGAAGCATGCCGGCAGTACTCAGTGCGAAGCCCACGCGCAGGATGCTCGCCGGCCTCCGGTCCCCGGCTCGCTGCTCAGCGAGCATCGCAAAGGCGAACATCGTCAGTGAAAGGGGGGCCAGCGACAGGCCGGCCTGCAGAGCGCTGTACTCCAAGCGGATCTGCAGGAAGATGGGCAGCGCGATCATGGCGCCACCGAGAGTGACCTGTTGCAGCATCTGCTGGGTGATCCCGATCCTAAAGTGCGGCAAGCGGAAAAGATCGGGGTCGAGCACAGTGATCTTTCCTTCACGGTGGCGGCGCACGAGCCATCGAGCCAACGCATACAAGCCAAGGGCACCAGCCCCAATGATCATGCCCACGTACTCGCCGCCCTCTTGCCAAACGAGTATCCCGAGGACCACACCACCCATCCCGAACACGGACAGCAAGGCCCCCACCGGATCGAGCTTACGGGGACCTGTGTACAGGACGTCGCGGATCAACCCGAGCTGCGTGAGAACGATCGCGATTACGACGAGCTCGAGCATGAAGCCCACCCGCCACGACAGGTACGTGGTAACGAAGCCGCCCAACAGGGGCCCAACCGCAGCCGCGATCGCCGCTGAGGCGCCCACCAACGCATAGGCCCGCTTCTGGGCCACACCCTCGAAGTTTCCGTGGATCAGCGACTGCATCGCCGGCAGCAGCAGCGAGGCCCCGAGTCCGCCGATGATCGCCCAGAAGACGATGATGGTCGAGAGGCTTTGAGCGAGCGTCATCGCGAGCGCACCGATTGCATAGCCGATCAGCCCAAGCACAAAGGCCCGCTTGCGACCTATGAGATCTCCAACCTTGCTGCTGATCAGAATGAACGCGGCCGACACCAGCGCCTCCAACGCAATCGCCGACTGCACCCCACTCACCGTCGTGTCCAGATCGTGGACTACCGCCGAGATCGACACGTTCATCAACGACGTGTCCACGACAAGAACGAACATCGCCATCGCAAGCACCACCGCGAGGCGCGTGCTACCGGGCGTCGCGGTTTCGTCCCCGGGTCGCGCATCGGAGGTCATGCACACAGTGTCGCGCTAAGTGCAGCGCGTCTCCCGCATAACGGTCCTCTCGGAGTCGTCCATAGCGAGAGCGTTTCGAAGCGGTTTGGAGACGTTCGCTTCTCTGCATCGTTCGACCGCATCGCAACATCAGAGCGGTGGGGTCTTTGGTGGGCTGGCGGATTCCTGGTTCTTGCGTATTGTGCCTGTTGACGCCAGTTATCCCGCGAGTGCTGCAGACGGTGGCTCGACCGCGAACGAGTGCAGCTCGTTCTCGTGGCCCCCGACGACGCAGTAGCTGGCCTCCGGCACCTCGCTCCAGGCGCCGGGTAGGTCGCCGATCGGCTCCGAGACGATCAGGTGGGCGTCGTCGGAGAGGCGGCTGAGGATCTCGCGTTCGGGGTAGAGGCGCCTCAACGTCGCTACGTCGTTTGAGTGAAATAGCGAGCGCGATTTGCCTTCGCTTGAATAGCGGAAGGCCCAGGTGCGCTCCCCGTCGCTCGTCGCAATCGTTCCCTGGAAGGGGTGCTCGATCCCGAGCCGGCGACCGCGGTCCTCGACGATCCCGATGGCATGCGCGACCGCCTTCGGCGGGTCTGCTTCCAGGCCCAGGCTGAGCGCCAGCAGGAACAGGATCTCCGAGTCAGTTTGACCGGCGATCTCCGAGTACAGCGAGGGCTCTATCGCCAGAGCCAGGTCGCGCTTCACCTTCGCGAACTCGGCGAGGAAGCCGTTGTGCATCCACAGCCAGCGGCCGTGGCGGAAAGGGTGGCAGTTGGTTTGCTGGACGGCTGAGCCGATCGCAGCGCGGACGTGCGCGAAGAAATGCCCGGAGCGGATGTGACCGGCCAGCTCGCGCAGGTTGTGGTCGTTCCAGGCCGGCTCGACGCTGCGGAAAACCCCTGGCACGGGGGCATCGTCGTACCAGCCGATGCCGAACCCGTCGCCGTTGGTCGGCTCCGCCCCAAGGTGTGCGTGCATGCTCTGGTCGATGAACGAGTGGGCGGGCGAGTAGAGGGCTTCCTTCAGGAGGACGGGCGCGCCCGTGTACGCAAGCCAGCGGCACATCAGCGGCTCTACCCTAACGCGCTCGCCCCGCGCGCAGCCGGGGAGGCGCCGCCGCGAGGCCGCGGTAGATCGACACGCCATCGAGTACGCCGAGCGCGATTGGGGCGGTCATCGAGAGCTTTCGCCGCTGGGGCAGCGGCGGCGGAGCGCCGGGTGGCGAAGTGCCGGGAGGCAGCCCGTCGCCCCCGGCGGGCCCGGGCGGTCCACCACTGCCCCCGCGGCCAATCGCCATGACCATCAATACCACCAGCGCGACCGCTCCGGCACCGATCAGCGCCCACGCCCAGCCAGGCAGGCCACTCGATTCTTCTGGTTTCGAGGAGTTGTGGCCGGCCGCTGCCGCCCCTAGAGCCGCTGCGGGCGCGTTGCTCTTCGAAGTGGTGGTCGTAGGGGTGGTGACGGTTTGAGTCTTTGTGACCGTATTCGTCTGCGTTGGAGTCGTCACCGTTGTCGTCTTCGCGGGCGCGGTCGTCGTCTGAGTTTGGGTGACAGTCTTGACCGGCGTCGTTTCTGTGCTGGTGGTGTTTGCAGAGGTGGTGGCGGTCGAAGCGGCCAGGCTCATCGCGTTCGAGCCCAACCCGAAGCAGACGATTGTCGCAATACCGAGCGCGCTCATGCACAAGGCCCATCTCCTCGGGTGGAGCTGGGACATATTGGGGCGGCGATCAGGGCGTATCGCCTCGAACATCGACCCATGCTCTCACCCACCTAAGGGCAACGAATCCGTAATTCACCGATGACGCCATGTCGCTACCAGTCGGGATCAGGTCGGAGATATGGCGAGGCGAGCACTTTCGCTTCGTCCTGCGCGATCGGCCATGTGCCGATCTTCAGCCAGAGTGCTCGGAATCGTCCGATGTATGAGCGCAAAGCTATATCTGCTGATTTTCTCGCTTGGCCAGCTAATCAGGGGTGCTTGCGACCAGCAGCTGGACCGATTTGCGCTCAAACAGTGCAAATGTCTGGGTGACAAGCCTGGAGATCCCCCATCGTGCGATCTTGCAGGGGACTGCTCAGCCGAGATGGAGCGAAATGCGATCCGGCTGGTCTTCATCAGTTGTCCCGACCTATGTTGCGTGGACCACCAGCCGAGGCCGGTCACCTCCAGGGCGACGGAAAGCGCACCTCCACGGCCAGCCCCCCCTCGGGCCGCGCACTGATGGTGAGCTGGGCCTCGTAGGCAGCGACGATCGCTCGCACGATCGAGAGGCCAAGACCGTGACCGTCGCCGGGGCCGGTGCGGGCTGTGCCGAGGCGCTCGAACGGGGCTTGCAGACGCTCCAGCTCCTCGACCGGGATCACCAGGCCGTCGTTAGCCACCGACAAGACGGCGGCCTCGGCAGTGGTCGTGACGCTCACGTCGATGCCTCCGCCGGCGAGGTTGTGACGGATCGCATTGTCGATCAGGTTCGCCACGAGGCGCTCGAGGAGCTGTGGATCGCCCTGGGCATAGGCAGGGTCGAGGGCGGTGTTCAGCCGCAGTCCGCGACGCTCGACCTCCCCAGCGCATTCGTCGAGCACACCCCCGGTCAGCGCCGCCAAATCGAGCGGCTGGCGGCGCTCCAGGCCGCGCTCGCTTCGGGCCAAGCTGAGCAGCGCGTCTATCAGCTGCTCCAACTGCTGCTCGGAGGCGAGCACGCGATTGTGCGCAGCGCGCAGCGACTCCACGCTCGCGTTGGGGTCGGCCAGTGCCACCTGTGCCAGCGTCCTCAGCCTGGCGAGCGGGGTGCGCAGCTCGTGGGAGGCGTTGGCCACGAACTGACGTTGCGCCACGAAGGACGCCTCGAGCCGTCCCAGCAGACCGTCGAAGGTGTCGCCGAGCTCCTTGAACTCGTCGTCGGGCCCGGTCAGCGCCAGCCGCCGGTGCAGGTCCGTGGCTGAGATCTCGCGCGCCGCGCCGGTGATCGTGCGCAACGGGCGCAGCACCCGTCCGGCGACCAGCCAGCCGAGGCCCATCGAGAGCGCCGCCATCGCCACCAGCGCGATCACCGACACGAAGGCAAGCACGCGCACGTCCGCGCCGTGCTGGCCCGGGTCGAATACCCGCACCGCGACTCCACCCTGGAGTGAGGCCGGCGGTCTCACCATCCTTTCGTTGTAGCCACCACTGGGTACGGGGCCGATCCAGACCCCACGCACGCGAACGCGTGCGACGATGGGAGGGTCGGTCACGCACCCGTCGCGAGCAGCGCCTGAGACACGGGCCAGCAAGACATTTCCACGTCTGCCGCCACTGAGAACGACGGCGAGCGCGGGCGTGACCGTGCCAGCCGAAGCCCAGCTCACCGCTCGTAGCGCTCGTCCTCCTGGTGGATAGATGGAAGCCTGGAGGCGTCGGGCGGCTTTGGCGGGTCAAGGACACCGGCAGGCGCGTGCTCCAGACAAAGGATCCGATAGCCCTCCCCAGGCCCGGCAGCCTCGACGATGCCCTCCAGAGCCCGCACCTGCGTTCCACACACGCCACAGAATCCGTCCCACGTATTTCGCTTCGCCATTCGTGGTCACTCCGCCGGGTCGTTTTGAGGGCGTTTCGACCAGCTGAGAGGCGGACCTTGAAAACGAGGCTTCGTATTCAACGAACGTTCGTAGTGGCGCCGTGCTCGCCATCGTTGCCGCAATGAAGTTCGAGCGAAGACGGAAGTCCGCCAACAAATTGATGCCCGATTGATGCCCGCGAGGACTTCGGCAAGTGAGCCCTTCAACGAAAAACCCCGGATTTCCGGGGCCTTTTAGAGTAGCGGGGGGCCGCTATGGACCCATTAGCGACCAGCTGACGCTTGTGGAGTTCGCGGTAGAGAGGAGGAGATGTACAGATCACGAAAGTGAGCAAGCTGCGTGAGGCGAGCCGTCGTAGTACGTCAGTCCCGCGAATATGTTCCGTAGATATCTGCGTAATAGTTCTGTAGAGGCGCGCGAGACGGTATAGTAGCCTGATGGTCGAGGCAAAGAGGCAGAACTTGAACGATGTCGCCAGCGCTCGCTACAGGCGACGCATCGTCGATGACGAGCTCGACGAGCTGCTCTCTGGGCTACCTGCGATCGCGCTTGAGGGCCCAAAGGCAGTCGGAAAGACTGCCACAGCCCTTCAACGCGCAGCGACGGTCTATCGCCTCGACAACGACGCCGAGCGCTCTGTCCTCCAGGCTGACCCGTCGCGGCTTCTCGAGGGTGAGCGGCCGGTTCTGATCGATGAGTGGCAGCGCTTTCCCGAATCCTTCGATCACGTGCGTCGTGCCGTTGACGATGGAGCTGGGTCCGGAAGCTTTCTCCTCACTGGTTCGGCGTCCCCGACGGATCCGCCAACGCATTCGGGGGCCGGCAGGATCGTGCAGATGCGCTTGCGGCCGATGACACTCGCCGAGCGTGATGTCGGATCCCCGAGCGTGAGTCTCCGACATCTTCTGCAGGGCGGAGGCGGGCCCATCACCGGGCGCACCGACATCAACCTGGAGAGGTATGTGCACGAGATCCTCGCATCCGGGTTTCCGGGTCTCCGCGGCCTCTCCGACCGTTTGGCGCGCACACAACTCGACGGTTACATCGACCGCGTCGTTGACCGCGACTTTGAGGATCTCGGCCGCCACGTGCGCCGACCCGGGACATTGCGCCGATGGATGCAGGCATACGCAGCCGCGACAGCCACAACTGCCTCATACGAGAAGATCCGAGATGCAGCAACGAGCGGCCAAGGCGAGAAGCCAACCAGAGCAACGACCCAACCTTATCGCGACGTACTCGAGCGGCTCTGGATCCTCGACCCGGTTCCTGCGTGGCTACCGACCCGCAATCGACTCTCACGCCTCTCCTCGCCACCCAAGCACCATCTGGCGGATCCTGCTCTGGCGGCCCGTCTACTGGGGGTTGACGAGCCAACGCTTCTGCAAGCGCGACCGGCCGGCCCCCCAATGACTCGCGACGGAACGCTCCTCGGAGCGCTATTCGAGTCGCTGGTCACACTTAACGTTCGCGTATACGCCCAAGCCGCCGAGGCTCGGACCTCGCACCTGCGCACCTGGAGCGGCGACCGCGAGATCGACCTCATTGTCGAGCGCGGCCAGCGGGTCCTCGCCATCGAGGTCAAGCTCGGCCAGACACCCGAGGAGCGAGACGTGCGCCATCTCCTCTGGCTACGCAACGAGCTTGGCGATGACCTCGCCGATGCGATCGTCATCACCACCGGACACGCCGCCTACCGGCGCCCCGACGGCATCGCCGTCGTACCGGCAGCTCTGCTCGGGCCATAACGAGCTGATAACTCGATCCGCCCGCTGATTCAGCGAGCCGATCACTGGGAAGCCCAGCATACACAGTCATATCGGGAGGGATAAGTTAGGAAACAAGCAGCACCTCCTGCTGGTCAGTCACATGCCTCTATGAGACTCTTGTGTAAGGCCCGGCAATGCTACGTAATCATGTCTACTTCCCAATTTAGGAATGATTTCTGTAATGCCCCTATTGAAATTTAATGATTTCTATGCAGCATTACACACATCACTACCGCGCTACACCTAGTCAAACGCACAAATCCCCCACTAGAGGAGGCATAAAGTTGTCAGCTGATGGCATCAACATCATTATTAACGTGACGTCTCCACCAGAACCCGGACGCGCGATTTCAAATATCAGCAGCGCAAACCCAGCTTCTGCGATGGTGGGTAAGCCGACCTCTCGTGCCCAGCGCGTGCCGCCCGCCTGCATGGCTCATTCACTGGCCCGACGCCGTACATCAGATACTCTACGCGTCGTCGGACATGAGCAGGCAGGTGGCGCATGATCACCGTACTCGAAGCCATAAGATGGGAGCTTTCAACCCTGCGCCTGCGTGTCAACTGTCTTGAGCAAGCCGAAACAATACTCGGCCCTCTATACGAGCCGATGGAGCCGTGCCAGCCCGTAGGGCCGAAGTCCGTCATAGCAAAGGGAACACCCAAAAGGTCTACGCGCCGGCACTTGACGCGGGCACAGGTGCACGAGTACGTCATTGCACATGGCCCGATCACTCGTCGTGGACTGATCGAGGCTCTAGGCGGCCCTCCTGATGCAATTTGACAAGAAGCTCAGGCGCGCCTTGTCGCGGATGGAGAGATCGGAGTCGATGGTCAGCGTGGAGGACGCCGGTATCGCTCACCTGATGCATCTGAGGTCGTGTCTTTGCCCTCCATTGGATTGAGCAAGATATCCGCATCACGGACGCCGCCCGATCGCGGCGTCTACCCCATGTATGACCTGATCGTTGACATGGGCGGCGCAACGACCGAGCAGCTGATGAGACGAACTGGGCTACCAACAAACTTGGTCGTCGAGCAAGGTCGACGGCTGATACAACTCGGTCTCGTTCGCTTTACAGGAGTTGGCGATGCGCGCGTGTGGTTGCCAGCACAATCGGGAATTATTCGTGATGCCGCATGAAGAAAGCTAAGCGAACCGGCAAATCGTTTAGTACAGACGACGTTCAACGACTCATCAAGCACGCCGCCCGGCAGGGCCTCATACTGGAGCTCGCGACCGCCAAGACTCTCGTGCCGCTCGGCGCCCTGGCAGCAACACGCAAGCTTAACCAAGCATGTCGACTCATTCAAGCCGGGTACTACGAGGACCTCAAACTCAGCTTTCAAGACGCGCTGCGACGAATCGACACATGTGGCGGCGACGTTGAGGAGGCGATTCGACGAATGCTAACCGGCGGTCCGGAAGCCCGCCCGGGTATCCCCGAGACCGTCCAGTACGCCGCAGACCGGGGTGTATTGCTAGCGCCCAGTTCAATTTGCAAGCTCTTTGCCAAGCACGGTGCCAGCGGCACGCGATGCTATATCGACAAGCTCGCCAGCATTATGGACGCGGCTTCGATGCTTGGCATCGACTGCACTCAAACCCTCGCGGCAAGGCGTCTATCTCTTGCCGAAGGAGACGCCCAGTGTGTCATCCTGGACTTCACCGCTGAGCATCGCAGGCGATCTGATAGACGAACGATCACATGTCGGGTCCCCGTTCCTCCCCGCGAGCTCAGTGCACGCGCAAATGCATTTGCAGGGTGCGGATGCCCACGCTGCGGTGATCGGCTCGCAACTCAGTTGCAACACTACATTGGCAAGATGATCACTGGGTCGTTCTTCGCTCGTCTCGATCGCGAGGAGGCACGCGCAGAGGCGAACCTCGAGCTGATCCGATCCGTCGAAACATGGCCGGGGGGCAACTTCACCGGCTGGTTTTCCACACGTTTCCAAAACAGAGTAAAGGCGATCTACGCCTCCCGTTCGGCCAAGGAACAAGAGATGCTTTCCCTAGACGCCGATGCCGTGCTGTTGAACGACGAAAGCGGCCTCGGTGTCTCGTTGGGCGAACGCATCCCCGATCGCTCAGTGGATGTTCTTAGCATCGTTCTTTTTCGTGAGCGGGTGGCGGAAGCAGCGCTTGAACAGCGCCAACTCCGTGCAGACCGAGCCAAGGAATTCACGACTTGCATCTTCCAAGAGCCAAAGTCCCCTACATCTTCCAGATCATTGTTTCTGGTTGAGCCCAACGAAAGGATGACAGACGTGACGGAGACCGCGGAACAACCGAGACCCAACCGAAAGGTCGCGTAGCAACATAGACAATCAGACTCGCGCGACATTGTCTTGCGACACCCGGATCTTCTCGGTAGGCCCTGCGTCCTCTCGGTCCCGGGCGGCCTCCATCATCCTGAAGTAGATGCCGCGGGTCATCCACGCCTGCAACGCTCGCGGCGAGAGCAACAACAGCGAACCGTTCTCGCCGCGTAGAAATGGCTGCAGCTCAAACGGCGTGTGATCCCAAGCGATATGCGCCGCCGTCTGTTCCGATGCCGAGAACTCGCGGCGATACTCCTCCCGGGTCGCTGAGATAGTGCGTGCGAGCCGCTCCGCGAGCTCCGCGGGAACCACGCTGTCCAGATAGCCGGCCGGTATGCGCACCGCGCGTTGCTGAAGGGTGGCATTCGGGTCTAGCGCCCGAGCAGTATGCAGGAGGACGAACCCGTAGAGGATCTGATCGGCAAGCGTGGTCTCATAAGCATCGAGAGACCAGTCCTCTAGAGGACAATAGTTGCTGGGATCACCGAGGCAGGGTATGGACGCGAGCTCGACGAACATCGTTGATGCGTGCACGATGCTGTTGGGCAGAAACGGCAGGAAATGGTAGGAGCCGAGCCGCAGTGCTTGTGCTGCCGCGTGCATGATCCGGTTACTGTCAGACGCAGAGGTTTTCGGCAGCGCGTCCGGGAGCGCGAGCAGGCACGCGATCACGATCCGTGCCTGTTCATCGTCTAGCGAGTCGCCGTCTGTCCTTGAGTGTTCGACCAGTAGCCGCTCGAAGACGGTGAGGTAACGCGGGTCAAACACGATTCAGCCCGGCCCGCCGGTGAGGAACCTGCGGATGGCCTCCAGCACTGGCCGGTCGACCAGGACATCGCAGGCGAGCCGCCAATGCAGACCGTGTCATACCGCGCGTGATAGAGAGCGCCAGCGAGAGCCGACGACGAAAGCATCGCCCCCTCGAACGGCAGCTGCGCGACGCGCTCGAGCACCGTGTCGAAGCTCAACGTTTCCCCGAGCAATGCCTCCCAACTCGCGATCTTTACTTCGTAGCGATCCCTCGGCTCTACAGACCCAGACCACGACAGATCGACATCCTCACCGGGGACATCGCGCGATCCCAACGGTACCCAAATCCCATATGGACCGACCTCAAAGCCGCGCACTGGCCCAATGCTGACAGCACTCGCGCTGGCGCTGCGGCCTCGCGATACTCCTCAACAACGGACGCCCACCATGCGCACTCGCCGCCTACGACGGACGCTAAACCCACATCAAGCCTCTAGGGTGCCACCGCGATGCAGTTGCCGCGCGTCTCACTCGCCCCTGGCCGACAGGTCCTGCAGCAGCGTGACCCAGAGCTTGACCCGAACCCCGCGCCGATCCAACCATCCGTCTGCGCCCACAAAAAAGCCACGCGTTTGCAGGGCTTTCTGAGTAGCGGGGGGCGATTCGCTCCTAACGGCAACCCTGTGGTGTCCGTAGAACGGACGTTGCCCGGCTGGCCTGGATCGTAGCACCAGCGCCTGCGATTAGAGCGCGGAATCGTCTGCGGGTTGACGACGATGCGGCGACCTGCGGCTTAGTTATTCGGCATATGCCGTCAACCACTCGTCGGAGGGCATCACCCCAACCCCTTGCTGCCAGCGCGATGCGAGGACAGACTTCACGGTGGATGTCGAGGTTGACGTGCGCAAGCACCCCACAACGCGCTGCTGACGCGCAACCGCCTCCGAGCACAGCGTTGAGGAAGACCGGGATCAGCGACGAGGACCGCGCGACCGCGAAGGCGCGCGTCATCCAGCTCGCCGACCTCATATCCCGAGGGCAGTCTCGAAGGAAGAGGTGCTCGCCGCCGAAGCGAACCCGCAGCTTCAGAGGCTGGTCGCAGCGATGGAACGGCCTGTGCCGTCCGAGGAGGACCGGAAGCTGTTGCTGCGACGGCGCCTTGTGACGAGGGGCGCCATGCGGCGGTGCAAGAATCTGCTTCAAAGAGATATGTCATGTGAGGACAAACACTCAGAGGCCAGCGGCGGGCCACACGCGACTGCCGAGCAGGCACACGCGCGCGAGGCGCCGGGGTGCAAGGAGACGAGTTTCAGCGTCGTCGAGAGCGACGCGATCGCATCGGAGGCTGAGCGCGGTCGGCTGCTTGACCGTGCGCTTGCCCGCGACTTGGAGCAGGTCGACTCGACCGTCCGCGCGGTCTCGAGCGGCTACATCCACGATCTCGGTCAGCGGCCCCGTCTGTCCGGCCCTGTCGAGCAGCGGCTCGTGCGTCAGGCGCTCGGTGGCGATCGTGACGCGCGCGCGCGGCTTGTGGAGGCATTCTTGCCGCTGATCGCCAGTGTCGCGCGCAACTACCGAAGCTCGGGGCAGATCACCCGCACAGAGCTTGTGCAGGAGGGCGTCGTGGGGCTGCTGCGAGCGCTTGAGCGCTATGACCCTTCGCTGGGCGTGCCGTTTTGGGCTTACGCCTCTTGGTGGGTGCGCCAGGCGATGCAGCAGCTCGTGGCCGAGCTGACGCGCCCGGTCGTGATGTCCGATCGTGCGCTGCGCCAGCTCTCGCAGATCAAGGATGCCTACGCGAGCTTGCAGGCGGACGGGAGCGGCGCGACGCTCGCACAGATAAGCGAGCGCACCGGGGTTGAGGCAGCGCAGCTTGCCAACCTAGTCGCCGCCGACCGGCCGCCGAAGGCGCTTGAGGAGCCCGTCCGCGGCGAGGAGGGCGAGATCGGCGCTTTCGGGGAGCTGATCGCCGACCCGCTGGCCGAGGACGAGTACGAGCGTGTCGTCACCGCGATCGTGGCGAGCGAGCTACGAAACCTGCTGAGCGGGCTGAGCGACCGCGAACGAGAGGTACTTCGCGCGCGCTACGGGCTGGATGGCGAGCCGCAGAGCCTGCGCGATCTCGCCAGGCAGCTGGGTGTGAGCGCCGAGCGTGTGCGCCAGATCGAGAACCGTGCGTTGGGGAAGCTGCGCGCCGCCGCCGGTGCGGACGAACACGACAACGAGGAAACGTCGAGCGCGGCTTCCCGGCCACGCTGAGCCGGTATTGCTCGCAGGGCTCGACACGAGCTACGATCGACGGCGTGGTCGCAAGCGAAGGCGGGACTCTAGGCGGTCGCCGGGTGCCGCTGAGGACTCGCGGGCTGCGCGACGAGCGTTGCCCGCGAGTCCTCGTCTTGTTGGACGCTCCCGCGATGGCAGGTCAGGTCGTTAGCGCGGGCTCGGTGTGATTGTTTGCCTGTGGATCGACCGTCCCGGTTGCCTCGATCGTGTTCACGTCGTCGGCATGGGAGACGCTGATGCGGACCTGTCGGGGCTTCTTCTGCTCGGGCTTGGGGATCGTGATCTCGAGCACGCCCCGGTCGAACTTGGCCTTCACACCGTCGGGGTCCACGCCCTCGGGCAACGTCAGTGAGCGGGAAAAGGCGCCAGACGCTCGCTCAAGGCGGTAGTAGCCCTCCTGTTGCTGCTCGTTTTCGGCCTTTCGTTCGCCCGTGACGGTGAGCACGCTGTCCTGGAGCTGTATGTTGACGTCCTCGTCGGAAAGCCCGGGAAGATCGGCGCGCAGAACGTAGTGGTCGGTGGTCTCGATGAGATCCATCGCCGGTATCCAGCGTCGCAGGCCGCCGCCGCGGTCGCCTGACGCAGGCTGATCGAAGAAGCTGTTAAAGAGCCGGTTCATCTCGGTCTGGATCGTGTTGAGCTCAGCGGCCGGCTCCCAACGAATCAGTGCCATCGGAAAACCTCCTTGCGAGAAACGGGGCTATATCCACTCCTGTTAATAGATCTCAGTCCTCGGCCGTCAAGTCTTTAGTCGTTTGCTCGGTCGCCATTTGGGGCCGCGACCCGACGCGGTTCGCCGAGTCGCTTACCCAGGTGCTTGAGCTCACCAACCCATGCCGGCCATCTCGGCTGCCGGCTGCCGCCGGTGCTGCGCAGGTGGCGAGCGATCCTTGCCGCGATTTGCCCGAGCTTGGGTGATCTCGCCCGCGCTTGCGTAGGCACCGCGCGATCAGGCGCTAGCGGTTTGGTGTTAGGTGAGCGTGTGGCGTGACTCATGTCTGTCCTCGTTATCGACTCTGCATGTCACTGCGGATCACGCCCACGGGCACGCCGCCACCTGATCGCGGCTGGCCCGTGTGGGCCAGCCGGGGAGGCGGTGGGCGCGCGGGGGCAGGCGGTCGTTGACAACTTGTCGAGTCGATGCTGCGCTCTGGCACTGCACCTCCCACAGCTTTGGGACGATGAACCGCTGCGATCGGCCATACGCGGCGTCTGATCGAGTACGTACCTGTGACGATCGCGGGAATGGCAGGTAGCGTCATGTGGAGCGAGTCGATCCGCGAAGCGGTGACAGTCGGTTCTGTACCAGTGGTCCTCGGACACCGCCGAGCCGAAGCAGCAAGCGATGAAGCAGGCGCCTAGCCCTCTGAGCGGGCGAGGCGCTGCTGCTCGCCGACAGGACGGCGGTCAGCAAGCAGGTCGTTGTGAATGTGTGCCTAATCCGACTCATGCGTCTTCCTCCGAGTCACATCATCCGATCAGGTTTCGCCCTCTGTGATAGGTCGCGGACGCCGGTCGTCAACCCCTGGAGACCGGCGCCCAGCACCATGACGCGCGTGCTCGTCCTCATGCGCCGAACGCCCCACCCACCTGCGCCTTGACGAGATCTCGTCGTGTCCTATCAGAGACCTGAATGTACTCTCGCCGCCATTCCTGGCCGACAATGCAGGCGTGGACGGTGACAACAGCACCCGTCGGGATGGACGACACCGATTTTGACAGCGAGATCCTTGAGTACCTACACGCCTACCGTGGTGCCGCCATCCCGATCGCGAACATAGCGAAGGCGGTCACCCCCAACGGCGACCACGAGCTGGAGCGCGTAAAGAAGCGCATCCTCGTGCTGGCCGGCGAAGGGCGCATCGAACGCTCTCGCGTATTCCCGGATCGCTGGCTCTGGGGCAACACGCAACGCCGTTGAGACGGTCAGAGCCACGGGGACGCCCGGTGCATGTGTGGCTGATTATCGACCGGGGGTTGACAGTCTTGCCAAACGGCCTATTGGACAGCGTGCGAGAACATATCTAGTGGTGAAGGTCGCGGTGGAGTCGGCGCGAAGCAGGTGAGATCCGACCCGGATGTGGCGATCCCTCGCCTCCGAGCGGAGGTGAATGTCCGGCTCCACCGCGGCGCCTCAGCTCTACCCCCGGGTTCCCTCGGCCTCACGTTCATGCTCCAGAGTCGTCTGACGCAGATCTCTCGCGCCCGTCAAATGCCCCGACCCCTGTCGCGGTCTCCAATCTCAGGAGCAATTCGCTCCAATCGGCGACCACGGGTGGTCGCCGATAAGAGCATAGCGGGGGAACGATTCGGTCTTATGGCGACCTTTCGGTGCTGGTAGAAAGAGTCGTTCCGTGGCCTTGAAGCTAGATCACATTCCGTCCCAACCCAACTGTACCGTTGTGTTATGATACCCGGAGTTCGATGAGCACGGAACCTCCCGCCGGGCATCCACTACGCCACCTGGAAAGAGATCGTGACTCGCTACGCAACCAGCGTTCGTCGTCGAGAGCTTCTCGAGGGCCTTCTGGATGCGCTGCGATCGTTGAAGGGCGCCGGGTGCACCACCCGCCTACCTCGACGGTAGCCTCGTCACGAGCAAGGATCATCCGGGCGACTTTGATGCCTGTTGGGAGTCGGGCAGCGTAATCCTCAACCGTCTCGACCCCGAGCTTCTGATCTTCAGCGATGGTCGTGCTGCACAGAAGGAGCGCTACGGAGGCGAGCTCTATCCCACCGAGTGGCCCGCAGATGCAGATGGCACGACCTACCTCGACTTCTTCCAACGCGATCGGTTGAAGCAGCAGAAGGGCATCATCGCCCTCGACCTGACAGGACTGCCATGATCAAGAACGAGCGCGAATACCGCATCACCAAGGCACACCTAGCCGGCTTCGAGGGCGGCCTGACCGCCAATGACGAGCGGGAGTTCCCCCCGAACGTCGATCCGGGTATGAAGCAGTTGATGCACGACGCCATTGCCAGTCAGATCGAGACGTTCCGTCACGAGATCGACCACTACGAGAAGCTGCGTGACGGACACATCACCAGCCGCGAGATCACGTCCCTGCACGAGTTGCCGATCGCACTGATCGAAGCCCGTATCGCGGCCAGGCTAACCCAGCGCAAGCTCGCCGAACGCATCGGCGTCGCCGAACAACAGGTCCAGCGTTGGGAGGCCAACGATTACAGCGGCGTGGGACTCGACCGACTACAGAGCATCGCCGACGCGCTCGGCGTACAGATCCACGAGACGATCACGTACAGCAGCGCCGCGTAAGCCAGGCTGCGCTCACTTGTCGGACAACGACCCTCCGTGAGGTCAGGGTATCTCAGCGTGTACCGACTAGCGATTCCAACTTGAGGACATCGCTCGATAGGCTGGCGTCCTATGGCGACAGAAAGCGACCTTGAATGGCTCTTCTCTCGCGAGCATCGCGAGCTTCTGGATGAGCTTGATCCTCATCGCCCGCTAGCTGTTCTGCCCATGTAGGTTGTGAACGCGGGTGATGGGCGGCCGGTTACCGATCCCGCTGTGTGGCCTTCGCGTGTTGTAGTGCTCCAGCCAGTGTGGCAGAGCCTTGTTGCGGTGGTTGTGTGAGCGGTAGGTGAGCCCGTAGGCCCATTCGCGTCCCATTGTTTGGTGGAAGCGCTCAACCTTTCCGTTGGTCTGGGGACGGTAGGGCTTGGTGCGTAGGTGCTTGATCTGTCGTTCGACGAGCAGTTCCCGCAAGGATTGTTGTGGACGTAACCCCAGGCGTTGTCTGTCATCACGCGCTCCCAGTCTCGTGAGTTCTCGCAGACCCACAGCCTGGGATGAGGCCCGGATGCCTCCCCAACCGTTCACAACCTATGTAGGCACGTCAGCTAGATGGGCGACCGTGCTGGGGATGGCCGCCAACGACGCCGTCCATCTCAACGTCAGGGGTGATCGAGGGAGATCTCCCGCCAGAACTGATGGTCTACTGGACGTGCGCTAGGCCGGCGGTGGAGGCGTTCGGCCCCCGGGCTGGGTCTGTATCACACGACGGCTTGGTCGCTTCGCAGCGTGTCGGGTATCTCGGGGTGGATCTCTGGGGATGGGCGGCCGAGTCGGAATCCCTGGGCGCCTCCGATGATCTTGTCGGCGTGGAGGTCGTGGTCGTCGATGCTGCGCAGGAACTGGAGTGTCTCGTCGTCCTCGATGCCCTCGGCGATCACGAACGCGCCGGTTTGGCGGGCGAACGTTGCCATCGCCATCAGCACGGCGCGGGCCGTTGGTTCGGTCGGGGCGGCAACCACGATGCTGCGGTCGAGCTTGACGAACTCGGCGTCGACCTTGCGCAGCATCTCCAGTCCCGAGTTGCCCGTGCCGACGTCGTCAAGCGCGGTCTTGAAGCCCTGTTGGCGCAGGCGTTGTAGGCACTTCACGACTGCGGCGGTGCGTCCTCCGAAGCGCTCGGTGACCTCGATGACGATCTGTTGGCGCGTGAGCCCTGCTTGCTCGACGGCCAGGCTCAACCAGTCGTTGGCCTCGGCGTCGAGGTCCAGTGTGTGCGGTGAGAGGTTGAGGAACAGCAGCACTCCGGGTTCCAACTCCGGTGCGACCCGCAGCGCGCTCTGTACGCAAAGCACGTCGAGTTGATGCACGCGGCCGATCTGCTCAGCGATGTCGAACGCTTCGGCCGGGCCTGTGAGCCCATAGGAGGGATCGGGGCGTGTCAGTGCCTCGATCCCCAGCAGCGTTTCGGCATCGAGATCCCAGATCGGTTGAAAGACGGTCGTCAAGCGTCCCTCCTCGACAAGTCGACGGACGGCCCCCTTCTTCTCCGAGGTGGTCACGACGACACGCTCTCGTATGTCGTCGAAATGGACGCTGCGGTGTCCTCCTTGGCGCTTGGCTTCATACAGCGCCGCGTCGGCCTCGCCACGCAGCGAGTCTGACTGCTGTCCCGGATGCAGGGCGCTCACGCCGATGCTGACCTCGATGCCCGCGTCGGCGAAGCCGCGGCTCAACCGGCGCGAGAGCGTGCGTGCTCCGTCCGCGTCGGTGTGCGCCATCATCAGCGCGAACTCGTCGCCGCCGGTCCTGTAGGGCCGGTCGCCGGGCCTTGCTTCGCGCAGGACGCCAGCCACCCGCATGAGGAGCGCGTCGCCGTGGGGATGGCCGTGACGGTCGTTAGCGAACTTGAAGTCGTCGATATCAAGGACAGCCAGCGCGAGCGGATCTTGATAGCGGTGCGCCGAAGCGACGGCTTGGGCGAGCTCGTCCTGGAAGGCGCGCTGGTTGGAGAGATCCGTCAGCCCGTCGCGGGTAGCACGCGCAAGCGCCAAACGATGGTCTCGCAGCAAGGCTCGCCCACCGACCAGGTAGAAGACGGCGCTCCCGCCGAACAGCGCGAGCAAACCAACAAGTAGCAGCACGATACGCACACTGTGCAGTTGTGCCTCATAAGCGTGGTGGTCGAGGCTCACCTCGTAGGCATAGCGGCCATCCGAGAGGTTCACCGGCACGACGAATTCGAAGTTGCTGTGGTTCTTGCGCGGGTCGCTCTCGCGCCCGGCATATGACGCTCCATGCTCGAGTGCCGCGTCGATACGGGGATCGCTATCGGTCGTGCCATTCAAGTGCTCGTTACCCGAGGCCCTGATGACGTGTTGTCGATCGATTAGGAGCGTCTCCAGCGTACCGGGGCGCCGCGCGATCGCACGCAGAAGCTGATCGATATCGCGTATCGCATCCGCCGGCGAGGCGGCCTGAGCGCCCTCCTGCTCAAACCCCTCGGCATCGGCACGCTGCGCGGCCGCGTAGTCACTGATCTGCCGGTGCTCCAGATTGCGATCCACAAGGACATACCCCACGACCCCGACCAGAGCGAACGCGCACGCCACAGCCGCGAATAGGCGCACAGCAAAGCCAACGCTCGATCCGTGCTGGCCCAGAAGACGACGTCCCACACCAAAGCTCCGAGGATCAAACATCCGACGCGACCCAATCGAAGACCGCAAGGCATCCGGCGCGACCAATGAGCTCTCCCCAGGCATAGTCCCTCGATATCGACCAGATCAACAGCCGCCAATACCGAAATGCCGAAGCAGTCGGCGATCGTTGATCGTCGTTCTATCCGCTCAAATGAGTTCTTCTACGCGGAATCAATGCCTTCTTTCGATCCGTATGGAACAGTAGAGGTGGCAGCTCAGGTCCCGCACAGTCGTGTTCGCGCGGCTTAATTGACCTCTCCACGAATCTTTCTACACCCCGGCATGCGCGGTCGTTGGCGTCTACCGGACAAGCTTATGGTGTTCGCGCGCCTTGTCGATAATCGAGTGGCGATACGCAAGACTGCGCTCGAAGCCAGCGGACCGATCAAACCGGAGCAGTTAAGCGGAGGTCGTCGTATTTCACGGAATGGGATGTATGCATCGTAGGGAACGGTTCGGGCTGGATTGCCGGCGGATCACTGTGCTGGCTGGCGCGGTGGCTGTTGCGGTCGCGACTCCGGCGGGCGCACGGGGAGATGATTTCCCACGAGGTTCGCTGGCGCTGGGGCACCCGTTGCTGCACAGCGAAGCTCGGGCTTTAGAAGGAACAGTCAGGAGCTTTGTGCCCACGCCGGCACATGTCGCGGCGGATGAGTTGCTGGTGAGCTTCCGTGGCGACTTGGCGGCGTCTGTCAGGGTGCGCGTTCGATCCAAGGCTGGCGTGACGCTGGTCGGCTCGCTGATCGATCTTCCGGTCGATCTGGTTCGAGTCGATCCTGGCGCCCGGCAGCAAGCGATCGCCCGGCTACGGAGGGATCCCGAGGTCATATCGGTGCAGCCAGACACGATTGAGGCAGAGCAGGAAGTCAAATGTCCCCAGGCGAGATCCTGCTCGATTCCGGATGACCCGGGGTTCCCGTATCAGTGGTATCTCTACAACGCTCCGGGAGTGCTGCAGCCACCGGGGGCGGCTGTGCCGACTTATGGCGCGGATGTGGATGCACCGTCGGCGTGGTCTAGAACGCTGGGCAGCGACACAGTGCGGATCGCGATCCTCGATACCGGGATCGACGCCACTCAGCCCGATCTCGCGGGCAAGGTGATCGCCGCGGCCAACTTCACGGCGAGCAACACCACGAGCGACCTGGCCGGCCACGGCACCCATGTGGCCGGGATCGCCGCGGCCGGCGACCAGCCGGCCTCGTTCTCAAACAGAAGCGCGGACTGGGTCGACGTAGCGGCACCCGGCGTCGGGATAGTCTCGACGCTTCCCACCTACGACAACGCGACCGGAACACTTGACTACGGCTACCTGAGCGGAACATCGATGTCCGCCCCGGTCGTCTCCGGCATCGCGGCGCTGATCTGGGGGCAGATGCCAGCCGGCCAGACCAACCTCGAGGTCAAGGAAAGGATCTTCGCCACCGCGCAGCCAGTCATGGGCGCTGGCAGCGACTGGGACTACGGACGCGCGGATGCCTGCGTGGCCGTGACAGCCGATTCAGGCGCATGCTTACGTCCGCCACCAGCGACCACGCCCATCCTCCAGCAGCCGGTCACGCCGATCGTCGAGCAGCCTGAGCCGGCGCCGTCTGAGATAGCTCAGCCGGCGCCGATCCAGACGCCTCCAACGGGCGTGCCGACGCACGATGCCGCCCCGGCCAACAACGCTATCCCCGGCACCTACATTGGCTCCCGTGGGCGCCGTGGCGGACCTCTGCGCCTGACCGTGGCCGACAGTGGCAACGCCCTGATCGGCTTCAAGGCGACGGTGCCACTGCGCTGCAACCGAGGTCTTCACCACCGAGTTCGCGTATCTGGCCTGAGCAGCACCGACTACGGCCCGATCGGCGCCAAAGGCACGTTCCGGCTCGGGCTGCGAAGGACCAGCATCGCTCTACGAGGTCAGAGCATCCGGCTCGCGGGCAGCTTCGACACGGCAAGCGGCCAGGCAAGCGGCACGCTGCGAATCACGGGCCGCGCCCGCCCACCCGCACGCAAATGCGACAGTCGCACCGTCACATGGAGCGCGCACCTCATAAGCAGATAGGAGAGTCGCCGCCGCAGACCCCCCCGAGAGCTCGCTGATCACCCAACCCCCCAGCCAGAAGGCGGTGCAGCGGCCGCACCACACACCGACGACGATGACGCTGCACGATACCCAGGATCAAAGCCGCGCCGGATACTCTCACAAGAGGCATTCAGGACGAGAGGAATAACCCAGCTCCGCCTAGTTGTGCGGCTGAGCGCCGCGAAAAAGGTGAAGCTCGTCATGTGCACTTGGGACGAGCTCCGAGCGTGAAACGTGGCGGACCAAGCACTCTCGCTGTGCCCTGCGCAAGCGAGCGCCTACCTATCCCTAGGTCGGCGCTCCCGGAAGTCGTCCGGAGCGAGCATCTGGAGCCAGCCCGATCGCAACGGCGCGGCGACTCAGGCTTCGCGGCGTAGCCGGTCGAGTCCGTCGAGGATGAGATCGAGCCCCCACTCGAACTCGATCGCGTTGTCGTACCCGGACTCAGGGAGCTTCGTGGCGATTTCGACGAGATACGGATAGTTCTCAAGCGCGCCGATCGTCTCCGCCCTCCGCCGCGCGGCCTCTCCGGCACTGTCAGGGGTCTTGAACCCTAGATCCTTTTCCTGTAGCGCGAAGCCGTAGATGTAGGCATCCTGGACCGAATAAGCGTGGACCGCCATCTCAAACGAGAAGCCAGCCTTCCGCAGGCACCCCATCACCGCATTGTGGTTTCGCAAGTTCGCCGGCCCCGGGTACCGCGACTCCATCATCCCGATCGCCCAACTATGGCGCTGTAGCGCCTCGCGCGTGGAGATCGCCCGGCGCTGCATAGCGGGCCTCCACTCGAGGTCCCCGGAAGGAAGCCCGATCTCGCTGAAGACGAGGTCGACCATGCCGTCGAGGAGCTCCTCCTTGTTCGCGACGTGCTTGTAGAGCGCCATCGGCACGACGCCGAGCTCTTGTGCGAGCCCGCGCATGCTGAACGCTTCGAGCCCGGCCTCGTCGGCGAGGGTGATGGCGGCTTGCAGCACACGAGCTCTGCTCAGCGGTTTCCGGTTCGCGATCTTTTGTTTCGTCATCGTGCTTGACAAGTGTACATCGTACACCTATAGTTCCACAGACGAGTGTACGTCGTACACCTCAAAGAAAGGCACCTCATGGACCCCGACGCGCCATATCCCGTCCAGTACTCGGTCGACTACCCCGACCGGCCGCTCAACCGCCTGACCACTTTCTTTCGCCTGTTCATGGTCATCCCGATCGCGATCGTGCTCGCCCTCATCGAGGGCGGAAGCTACGCCTACGGTGGCGGGAGGGCCGCCGGGACTGTCAGCGCTGCTGGCCTGGTAGTGCTGCCCACGCTGCTGTTGATCCTGTTCCGTCAGAAGTACCCGCGCTGGTGGTTTGACTGGAACCTCGAGCTGATGCGTCTCTCCGCCCGGGTCGGCGTCTACCTGGCACTAATGGAGGACCGCTATCCCTCCACGGACGAGCATCAGGCGGTGCATCTCGAGTTTCCCTATCCGGATGCGCGTAACGAGCTCAACCGCTGGCTGCCGCTGGTCAAGTGGCTGCTGGCCATCCCGCACTACGTGGTGCTGTTCTTCCTCTACATCGCCGCGTTCTTCGTCGTGATCGCGGCCTGGTTTGCGATCCTCCTCACCGGTCGCTTCCCGCGCGGGATGTTCGACTTCCTCGTCGGCGTCGGTCGCTGGACCAATCGCGTGATCGCGTACGCCCACGTGCTGGTCACCGATCGCTACCCACCATTCCGCCTCGCCCCATAGATTTCGCGAGCGGGTGCGGGGAGGGCGACGGCCGTGATCAGCCAAAATAGGGCCTGATCACGGCTCCCGCAATGCACAAATAAGCAATGTGGGCGCCGCCCTATCCACGCGCCCGCTCTGGACGACGGTGGGGCCTAGCAACTCGGTGGGCTGAGTGCTTCTGCACCACCCGAGTAAGCGGGCGCAGGTTAATGAGCGACGTTGGCTTCTCCTGTTCGTCCATTGCACAAGCGCGCACAGTTCTGGCGCAGACTCCTACTTCGCCGGGCCAGCGAAAGTGCCACTGTTCGCCACCGCACGGATGCCTGTGACCAAGGGGAGAAGCGCGGCTTGCAGGTGTAAGCCATCGCGACATCGGTGGCGTACACTACGCCGCATCACCCAATAGGCAGAGCACTTCACTGAGCTTTACGCCAATATCAAGAATCGCTGCGGCTGCCGGCCCAAGTGTGACGGCGGTATCTGTAAGATTCTTAAGCGTCAGCTTGATCCAGCGGCTACGCGGCTCGCTACTTGTTACCTCCGTGGTCAAGGTCTCTACATCTCGGGCTGCTCTGCTAGGGGTTCCGGTATCTGGGGCGCGGCTGACGCAACCGCCTTTAGTAGCTCCTCCAAGAGTCCGACAATGGTCTCATCTACTGAGCTGTACCGGCGATCTTATTGAAGCTGCTCTCGATGTGATCGGCCACAATGACCGGGGCCATGATGGTGGCACCAGATCCGATGGTGACATTCCGGTTATCATGCAATTCCTTCATTACAATATTCATCGCTTCTATTCGTTCAATCGTCATGCGCGGGGACGTCGCCCAGCTCTGCGGCGAGCGTCCCCGCGACCGGCCGTCGCAGCTGCGCGCGCTGGTTGAGCGCGGCCACCCGTCGCTCGAGCAGGGTCCGATCAACACATTCGTTCCGTGGCTCTCGACGCAGGGGCTCATCGTCACCGACACTGCCGGCCTGGTGCACGCGGCCGATCCGCCCCCGGCGGTCGACCTCGACGAGGCACTCGCGATCCTTCGCGCCCGCTACCGCGTAGGCTACGGCCCCTGCGACGCAACCGACCTCGCGAAGTGGTCCTCGCTGCCCATCACACAGGCGCGCCGGGCGCTCGAAGCCGCCGGACCGCCGAGCGACGTTGAACTGTTGCCTACCGATGACACAACGCCCTGTCTGCTGCTCGCCGCCTTCGACACGCTCATGCTCGGCTACCGCACTCGCGAGCCATTCGTCCTCGCCGAGGACCACCATCACATCCTGAGGGGCGGTGGGATGCTCAAACCCGTCGTACTCAATCGCGGAGCAGTAACGGGTACTTGGTCCATCAAGAAGGGCCGTCCCGAGCCGGCGTGGTTCGCGCGGCCCACGCCCGCTCCGGCGCTCGCCCGCGAGACTGCGGACATCGAACGCTTCCTCGCATCGTAGCTGCGGGTAGCTCCATGGAGCAAGGCCGCGCGGCTCCCGCTTTCGGCTGCGAGCAAGCCCCTTGACGATCAAGCGCGAGACGGTCGCTCTGGACGACTTCCGGGAGCGCACGGGCCGACCATCGGAACACGTTCGCTTGCGCGCTGGAAGCACTCGTGTCGTTCGCCGCACCCTTGGGCGCGGTCGTCGTCCGATGCGACCCTGGCGCTCTTGCGGCTTGCAGACACCGGACGGGATCAGCACCTGGATCCCGCAGTCGATGAGCAGAACCTTGAGCGGTGAGTCTGGAGTCGAGGATGCCCGAGTCGCTTGCCGTCGCTCACGCGCCCATGCACCCAGTAGAGAGAACTATGGCCAATGAGCAGACCCCTGCCGGTCCGCTCGGCACGCGGGTGCTTGCTACGAGCCTAACTGGCTGAAGCCCTTGAGCGCTCCTGAAACGAACACTCCGCTGAGCACGGTTGGAGCCTGATGCCACCGCCCGCCACGCGAAGCGACATCTGCAAAACCTTGACCCAGAGCTTGACCCGAGAACACTTTGGGTCGTCAAGCCCCGACTCCGAGCAAAGAAAAAACCCACCGTTTCCAGCGGGTTTCTCTTATAGCGGGGGAACGATCCGCTCCCATTAGCGACCTCTCGGTGCCGCTGGAACGAGTCGTGCCCGGCTGGCCTGGATCGTAGCGTCGCTGCGACTCTGGCGCCAACGAGCGCCGGAGGGGTGCCGCAGGGTCCGCCGACCTCGATGACTATGTGAGCCGCAGATCACGTCCTGCGTCGCCTCGTCTGCGGGTCGCTGTCGATGTGCGAGGACACTCCGGTTAGTTGACCAGACCTTCGCCGATGAAACCGCCGGACTTCGGGCCGGCTGGGCAGGCGAAGATGGCGCTCGAGGTATGCAGCGTGTGACGATTGAGCGCGTCGCTGACGGCTAGCCGTTGTTGGATTTTGATGAACTGGCGAGGGTCGCGCTGGAAGGCGATGAAGAACAGTCCCGCTTCGATCATGCCTGACCCGGTTTCTGGCGCTTCGCTGTATGAGTACCCGCGTCTGAGGATTCGCTCGCCGCTGTTGTTCTTTGGGCTGGCTAGACGGATGTGCGCGTCCATGGGGATCACTGGTTGTCCACCGGTGGATGTCTGAAGGTCAACCGGGTCGTACTCGCGCTGTGCGCCCAAGGGTGCGCCTGAGAGCTTGTGGCGTCCGATCACGCGCTCCTGGCCTTCAAGGCTCGTAGCGTCCCAAACGTCAAACAGGATCTTGATTCGACGGACGATGAGATAAGTGCCGTCGGTCATCCAGTTTGGCCCGTCGCCTTGCTGGACCCAAACGTAGTCATTCATCGCCTGGTCGTCCTCGGAGCGGATGTTGTCGGTGCCGTCCTTGAATCCCATCAGATTTCTCGGCGTCGATTGGGAGCGGCTTGTGCTCGAGGTGCGCCCGAAACCGAGCTGTGACCAACGCAGTACAGCTGTGCCGTCTGCGATCCGCGACAAGACGTGGATCGCGTGAAAAGCGACCTGTGGATCGTTCGCGCATGCTTGCACGCACAGGTCGCCTCCTGATCGGCCAGGCTGCAAGCTCTCGCCCTTGAACGCGGGGAGCGACTTGAGCTGTGTAGGGCGCCGACGCGCAAGACCGATCCGGGAACGCTGGAACAGGCTTGGGCCGAACCCGAATGTAAGCGTCAATTGGGAGGGGTCGAGTTCGACCGCCTCACCGGTGTCGGTCGGTGGTTCGCTGGGCGCGGATGCACCGTTTGGCTGGTAGAGCGCTCCTCTGGCTAGCGACTTGGCGGCCAGAGTCCACTCTCGGAGCATTCCGCGCAGGTCACCGAGCGCGTCGCTGGTCATGTCAAAGGCCGCGAAGTGCAGGTACTCCTGGGCGGGTGTGGCGATCCCCGCCTGGCGAGCGTCATAAAATGGCACCGCTCCTAGCGCAGCTTCGGAGGATGGGGGCTTGCTCGGGGGGCTCTGAAGAGCGCTAGTCAGGACATGATCTACGCCTGCGCCGATGCCGAGTATCGCCGCGCCCGATAGAGCCTGACGGCGGGTTATCCCTGAGCGGTGCTCAGTCAACTATGCACGTCCGTGCCCCGGTGGCTAGGCGCATTGGCGTTGTCCCCGGATTTGCGAGCGGGTAGTCAGTTCCACAACGATGTTGGCTGCCGCGCGGTCGCTCATGGCGTTACGAGTTGTCCATGTTCGAGGCTCTTGGCGAGGAGAGTGGCCACGCTTCGATCGTATTTAGTGAGGTCTGCGGTTGACGTGCCGGTCACGGTGCTGAGCAAACCAACGACCCGGCCGCTCAGCACGGTCATGGTGTTCAGGTTGAAGGTGTGTGGCCGTCCCCGGTAGGTGACCGGGATTTGGATGCGGGTGGTCTGCGCTGCCTGTCCGACGTGGATAGCGGAGCTGGCTCCGACGCGCGGGGGGCCTGTGATGTAGTGGTGCTGGCGCAGCGCGGAGACGAAACTTTCGCCGATGCACGCTTGGGTTGTTTGAGAGGTAAACGCTGGCAGCGCGTGTTGTGCTGCGGCCCGGTTGCTGTAGACGAATGCGGCGGTTCGTAGCTCAAGGCTTTGGTCGCGCTCGAATGTCGGTGAGACCGCCTTCAGCGCGAGACCTGCATTCATTGCGGCGTGGTTGGGACAGTTGTTGAGCGTTGCCTGAGCGCTGCTGGCGATCTCCCGCCACGAGCTTCGCAGATCGGTGCTCCGCACGTTCCATAGTCCCGCGAGAGCGGAATCAGTCGCTTTCGTGCTCGCCGTATTGGTGCTCGTCGACGTAGCGGTGACCTGATGGCTTGTGCCGCACGCTTGTAGAGTTACGGACGCGAATATCGCCGCGACTAACAGATGACTGCGCCGGCCGCCGCGCCAGCCCTTGGTTGTGTCTACAGACAGAGTGTCCATATAAGAAGCCTTACATCGGTAGGGTACAGGCTCAGCGATGGGGATTGGGATAGGCATCGCGGCGGGTGATACCTGAACGATGGTCGGTCAAGAGCGACAGATGGGAGCCGCTCAGGACCCGGTTGACCAGGTAGCGTGAGCTATGGCACGGTCACGCAAGAGGTGTAGCGCTGACACCTCGGTTGATGCGGGTATGGGGTGGCCGAAACCAACAGCTTCTAGTTCAATTTCGGTCGGGCCAGTGGTGAAGGTAAAAATATCGCGGTAGACGTGAGCGAGGACGGCCCCGGTGTGGAGCAAACGCGTTTCGTTTATCCGTGTTCGAAAACTATTGATGACGCCGGGCAGTGGATTAGGGGCAGTGGTGATTGTGAATGGGCCAATTTGCATTCGCCCTTTTCGTTCCAGATTGATTCGGTGATGGAGAGCCTGGAGAAAGCGTGCGAAGCAGGCGCGAGCCCGGGATCTGTGGTGCGGGTTATTGTTAATTGCGAGCACCGCTGGCGTTGGCCAGACTTCGACAGCAGATTTCACAATCTCGCTGTTAGAGGCGTGTGCTGTAGAGAATTCTGGCGATTCGAGCCTCGCGATTCTACGGGCGGGGCTGATGCCACCGCTGCAACGGATCTCTTCGAGGGCCAGTCGCCCTGGCCTCGGAGCCTCGGTTTCGTTCCCGCTGCTCGCAAATCCCGACATGTCGCCAGCTTGCAGGTTCACGGCGTGCGCATACGCTACGGCTTGTGCCTTTGTAATCGCCACTGACGTTGATCTGCTCATACCGACCGCCGAGACGGTGCCTCCACATCCCGCAAGCAGACCAAGCGTGAGCAGCGTCAGGAAGCTTGCGACATGAAACCAAAGTAAGCGACTTACCATGCGGCAATTATCGGCATGTGATGCCGCCTTCTATAGCCGTGCGGCAGGTTGCAGGGACACTCCCAGCATGGTGCTGCTGTGATGTCCGGGATCGTCTTCAAGCTAGCGTCTCGAAGGCCAGACCGACATATTCGATCTCTGCGTCGCGCTCGAACAAACGTCCAGGTCACCGTGAAGACCGCTGTGCGATATACGCCGCTAGCAAACATGTCACCGGGGGGATCATCGCCGGCACCAACCCGACGTGACGCCATATCCAATAGAAAGCGCTCACGCTCGCCATGCCTGCCAACTTCCAGCCCCAGCCGCTCATAGTAGACACGATGACGTACGTTCTCCGGACGCCAGTGACGCGGACCCACGACCATAGCAGCTAGCTCGCCTTCGCGAACGCACCCGGATCGAAGTTCCGCACCGATTCCGAGCCGAGCCGCGCGTAACGCGGCGCAGACCGCGCTGCTTTCGCGGGGTCGATGACCCGGGCGTGCACGAGGCATCACCCGGCACCGTGCGCTCTCCGGTGCAGGGCTGCTCACCGCAGGGTGTCGGGACAAGTTCAATGCAGTAATTTGAAGAAATCGCGATCCCACATTGCTATCCGGAGAATGTCGGTGATCCGGAGCCTCCCCCTGGCCCGGAGCCTCCGCCTGGCCCTGGCCCAGGGCCTCCGCCTGGCCCAGGCCCAGGGCCTGGCCCGGGCCCAGGGTGTTCTTTTTCGGGAGGAAGGACCTTTTTGCAAATACCCTGCAACACCTGCCCTCCAACCACTTTTACCACGGGGCCGCCGGGAACGGGGACGAAGGTCGATCCAAGTTCGCAAAGGGCTGATTCGACGCTCCTTGGGACTTCCACTGGTTTGCACGTTCCGCTCATTGCTTCATTGGTACCTTCATAGATCTTCTTTTCTGCTTCGCACTCGCCCTTTGGCTCTGTTTCCAGTGAGTTGTACTCACCAGTGGGGTCAGACGCGTTCGTCGGTGCGTCACCTACGTAGCGGTACAGGTTGACGCCGCTCCCCGCCGCGCCGAGCGGGTCCTGACTGATAAAGCGGCCGATGCTCGGGTCGTAATAGCGGGCGCGATTGTACTGGAGTCCGTTCTGGTCGTTTTCGCGTCCGGTGTACTGGTACGGGTTGGTACTCGTCGCCCCGCTGACGGTGGTCGCCCCGAACGGGTCGTAAGTGTATTCGGTGGTTGGCGCGCCGCTTTCGCCGGTGAGCATTACGGTGCTGTTCATCTGCTCGGCCAGGTAAGAACTCGTCCCGGAGGAGGTGGTGCGGGCAAAGCGACGGTCGGGTGCAAGCCCGTTCAGAAGGCGTGCGGTGACGCCGCCAATTGTTTCGCGCACTACATTTGAACCATCATAAAGATAGGTGGTTTGTGTGCCGTTGACTGTCTTGGTAACACGTCGACCGAATGGATCGTAGGTGTAACCGAACGCGTTGGAGCCCTGGGTGAGATTCGCGAGCTGGTTTCTATCGTTCCATGTATAGCTCGACGTTCCATCGTTCGTCACGTTGCCATCATTGTCGTAGGTGAAGGTTTGACCAGCGAGCGACGTCAGTTGGTTGGCGGCATCGTAAGCGGTTTCGCTGAGCGCGGCGGGTAGGTTAGTGCGCGCGAGCGACCCGGCGACTGTTGTCACCCGCCCTAGTGCGTCGCGGCCGTAGAGGAGGTTGCCGATTTGACTGCCGGATGGGCCGCGGTAGTCGATGCCGGTCAGTTGTGACGCGGCGTTGTAGCTGTACTTCTCGGTGTCGCCGTTGGGAAGAGTCGTTTGGGTCGCTCTGTTGCTGTGGTCGTAGGCAAGGGAGACGCTCCCGTTGGGGCTTGAGATGCCCGTTAGCCGTCCGTCAGGGTTGTAGGTGTAGGAGGCGGCTTCTTCGCCTTCGACGCTCAGCGACTGCTGCTCGCCGGCAGCATTGTAGGTGTAGGAGACGCTGCCACCGGGACCGGTCTCGCCCGTCATGCGGTGGTAGGGGTCATAGCTCATTGTGTAGGTGCCGGCGCGTGAGTCTTCGACGCTCGCCAGATTGCCGGCGCCGTCATAGCCGTAGTTCACCGTGCTCGTTGGCGCGCCGCCACCGGTGGCGCCATATGAGACGGAGCTCAGCCAGCCGAGGCCGTTGTAGGCGTAGCTGGTGGTTTGGCCCTTGGGGTCGGTGGCGCTCGTGACGTTGCCGACGCCGTCGTAGGTGTAGCCAGTGGTCCTGTTTAGCGCGTCGGTCCAGGAGGTGATCTCGTCGAATGCGTTATAGGCGCCGGTTTGGGTGTGCCCTCGTGGGTCGGTGACGCTGATGAGGTCGCCGTCGACATCGTAGCCGTAGCTGGTTTTATCGCCCGCGGGGTTAGTTTCGCCGGTGATCTCGTTGTTCTTGTTGTAAGTGAGTTCAGTCAGCCTGCCTTCGGGATCGCGGATGCCGGTGGGTCGGCCGGCGGCGTCGTATGCGATCTGCCATTGATGGCCGAGAGGGTCGGTCTTGGTTGCGATCTGGCCGAGCGTGTAGCTGTATGTGGTCGTGTTGCCCTGTGGGTCGGTGAGCGAAGTTAGCTCGCCCGCGCTGTCGTAGCCAAGGGTGACCTGCTGTCCCATCGGGTCGGTGACGGTCGTGAGGTTCCCTTTGGCGTCGTAAGTGTCGCTTGTTGTTCGCCCGAGCGGATCGGTGGTACTGGTCGGCTCCGAAAAGCCGTTGTAAGTGTAGCTGGTGCTGAGCGGTGCCAGAGACGAAGATTCGCGCTTTTCTGAGGTGATGTCTCCCGCGCTGTCATAGGTGTAGGAGATGGTGCCTGTTGAGCTGACGATCTTGGTCGCGTTGCCGTTGGCGTCCCGGGTGTATATGGTCGTCAGCTCCGATGATCCCGGATTCAGGATTTCTGTTGTGAGCAGCCCGTTTGTGAAGTACAGGTAACGCTTGTGACCATCCGGGTCAGTTACCGAGGTGCCGGTTATGCCTTTGGCTTCGCAGGTGGAGCAGGCCGGGAGAGGACTAAATACGTATGTGCCTGTGGTGGCCAGGGTTTGCGTTTTTAGCTTGCCGTTTTCGTAGGCGTTTGAGATCACCATGTTACCCCGCGGGTCGGTGACCGAGGTCATATCGTTGGCGGAGTCGTAGGTGTAGCTAGTCACACCGCCTGACGGGTCGATCACCTTCACGAGGCGCCCGGCCGAGTCGTACTGGTAGCGCACGACTCGGCCGGCGCTGTCTGCTGCCTCGGTAATGCGATTGTAGGCGTCGTGGCGTAGGTAGATCGACCGTCCGTGGGGACCACGGATCACGGCGATAGGTCCGCTGTTGCCGCCTTCACGTAGCAGTGTCACACGGTTGCCGTTGCGGTCTTCGATCATTCGAACTGGCGAGAAGTTGGGGAAATAGAACTTCAGTCCGTCGTGACGGGTAATCAGCCATTCGCCTGGGCCGTAGGAGAGGGTCGAGCCTTGCCATTCTCCTGCGTCGCCTTCGGTGTCGTAAACGGCTTCCGTGTAGCCAGTGCCAGCCGAGATTCGTTTGAACTTGACTGTGGCGCCGTCGGCCAAGACCAGGGAGGCGGTTTTGTAGTTTTCGTTGGACCAGAGGTGCAGATCGAACGGTCCCTCGGTGCCGACGCCAAAGCTGTATGACGTGTTGTCTCCTGGACGGTAGGTGCGTGTGAGTGCGACCGGGAGCACCGAGTCGGGTACTTGCAGGTCGTTGTGTCGGTAGACGAATAGTCCCGTGCTGAGATCGACGGGGTCGCCGCCGCTGGGGCCTTTGGGGGGCGGGCCGCCGGGGGGCGCACCACCGCCGGAGATCATCGCGCCCGTGAATTCCCAGATCCGGACGTTCGGGTCCGGGATGACTTGCTTGCCGTCGCTGCTGACCGAGCCCTTGCCGTAGATGTACCAGCCGCGGTCGGTTGGATCGTAGTTCCAGAAGTCCACGCGCTGTCCCGGCGGCAGGTGCCCCCAGTTGGGGTAGATGATCTGAGCGCCCTTGCTCAGGTATGCGCCACCTGGCTGGACGGTGAAATATGTCGGGATTCCGCTGACAAACGGCAGTGGGAACGGTGGCCGGTCGACGGGGATCGCGGTGAGGTTCAGGTGATGCACGACTCCGCCGTCGGCAGAGCGCACGGTGGTGCCGGCCGGCAGGCGGACTTCGAGGCCCGGGATGGCCGGGTTCGTGAGCACGTCTTCATGCTTGAGCTGGGTGGGGATTGTGTGGTCTCCGGATACTTCGAGCGGCGTCATCCATACCGGATAGCCAAGCGGGCTCGTCTGGCCCTTGGTTAGGTCCACTCCGACGGTGAACCGTCCATAATGTCTGCCGCGTGTGTCGGCGCTTTCACCCTGGATGACGAGCACCTGGTGTCCAGCCGGCAGGCCCGTGAGCAGGAACCGGCCGGTGCTGTCGGTCGTTGTCTGCTTCGCGGTGCCCTTGACGCCCAGCGTGACGTGCGCGAGCGGCGTACCGTCGATCACGAGCACCTGGCCACTGAGTCCTGTCGCGGTGCGTGGACCCTGCAAGCTGGCGAGACTCGCCCACGGCGAGGCGCGCCGGCCCGTGACCCAGTCCCCGCCGCGCTGATTCCTTGCCGCAGGCTGCCAGCTAGCGGTGTAGGGAGACCGGTATCCGGCCACCGTCGAGGGGACAGCCCCGCCTTGAGCTTGTTGAGAGGACTGGGCGATCGCAGCGTGGCTTGAGCCGTTGTTCGCGACGGCCGTCGTCCTCTTGGTCTTGGTCCGCGTCTTGTGGGACGCGTGGTGGCCGTGCCTGTGGCCGGTCTGCTGGCTGCAGTGCGCGCGTCGCGGGCTACGCCGCTTCTGATAGGTGTGTGCGCATTCGTGTGCCTGGCGCTTGCTGGGGTGGGCGTGCCGTGTCGTGCGGGGACACTTCGCGTGCGCGTGTGGGGGGCAGGCCGATGGGGCTCTGACCACGGTATGGACGATGGCTGGGGCGGCTTCGGCGGGCACGCCGGGGGAGCTCGTGATCGCGGGCTGGGGAGCAGCGGTGAACGGGAGCGGGAAGGTTACGGCGGGCCGGTGGATGACCGCGGCGAACGGTTTGAATGAGCTCGGGCTGTTGGCCGATTCCCCGCCTATCGTGACGGTAATCGCCCCGGTAGTCGCACCTTCGGGCACGGTAACGATCAGGTCAGTGACGGTTGCGTGACTGACTGTTGCAGACGTCCCGTTGAAGTTGACTTCATCTTTCGAGGCTTCGCTGCTGAACGCGGTGCCGGTGATATCGACCTGTGTGCCTGGCGGCGCGTGCGCTGGCGTAACTTGGAGTACCGAGAGCGTGGTCTGGCTGTAGCGCTGGATCGAGAGCAGGTTGCCGTCGGCATCCCAGTGGTAGACGGCGGCTCCCTGACTCGGGTCATCCACTAGGTCTAGGCGTCCTGCTTCGTCGTAGAGGTAGCGAATCCCTGAGCTCGAGGAGCCCGCCGCGATCTGGACCGACGCCTGAGAAGTCGCCGTGGCTGAGCCTTCGCTGTTGGTGGCGGTCACCTTGACTCGTAGCGTGCTGGATAGATCCGCGCTTGCGAGCGTGTAGCTCTGCGCGTTCGCGCCTTCGACGTTCGCGCATGCTTCACCGGAAGCGTTGCATCTCTCCCACTGGTAGGCGTAGGAAATGGGGTTCGCGCCCCGCCAGCGCCCAGGGTCGGCGTTGAGGGCAGCACCGACGTTCGGGCTTCCGCTGATCGTCGGCACAGCGATGTTGGCGAGCGCGTTGGCTTGGATAACCGGGCTTGGGGAGGAGGTCGCTGATTGCTGTTCGTGACCGTTGTCGGCCGTCACAATGACGCGCAGTGTCCCGCCGATGTCGCTGGACCCGAGTACGTGGCCGCTTGCGGTTGCCCCTTCGATGTTGGCGCATGCTTCACCGGAAGCGTTGCAGCTCTCCCATTGGTAGCTGTAGCTGATGGTGCCGCCACCGCTCCATGAACCGCTGGTCGCGCTCAACGATTGGCCGGCGGCGGCTTCGCCGGAGATCGTCGGCGCCGCGGTGGACGTAAGCGTGGAATTATCGACGGCCATGGAGATCACCGGTGTGGTATAGGTGCGCCCAACGTTGTCGGTGATAACCGCGCGGAGCTGGTAGGAGCCGTTTTCGAGGCTTGTTGTGCTGAGCGTACATCCGTAGGTCAGCCCAAAGATCGGAACGCTCTGCGAGAGGCATGCTTCGGTGAACGTTTCGCTGCCTGCGAGAGCGATCTGCAGCGTCCAGGTCGCCACTCCAGACCCTGAGTCATAGGCGTGACCGTGCACTTCGATGTTACCCGCGACTTTCTGTGGAAGGTTGTCGAGCGATCCAATTGGAGGCGTGTTGTCGATGTTAGTGGCGACTAGTGGCGTGGTGTACGTGTCTCCGCTGGTGTCGGTGACGATCACCCGGAGCTGATATTCCCCGTCTGAGAGCGTCGTCGTGTCGAGTTCGCAACTGTATTCAGACCCGCTTGTGGGCGAGGTTTTCGTACAGACAGTGCTCCAGGATGTACTTCCCGTGGTTGCGCGTTGCACAGTCCAGCTCGCTACGGCTGGGCCCGTGGAGGTTGCGGTCCCTTCCAGCTGGACGGTTTTGCCAATGTAGCTAGCGACCGTGGCGAGAGTGCCTTTGAGCGCGGTGTTGCTGATGGTTGCGGAAACCGTCGGGGTGAGGTAGGTGTTGCCGGCCGCGTCTGTGATGAGCGCTCGCAGGCGGTAGGCGCCGTCGGTGTGTGCGGCGGTGTTGACGGTGCAGCTGTATGTGCCTGCGCTGATGGGTGCGGTTTGTGCGGGGCAAGCACTGGCCCATTCGGTGCTTCCTTCAGAGGCGATCTGCAGCTGCCAGGACTGGATTCCGGAGCCGCTGTCGCTCGCGGTGCCGGCGATGTCTGCTGATCCGCCGAGATTGTGTGAGGGGGCGGTAACGGCGCCTGTCGGGGCGGTATTGTCGACCCGCATAGTGGTCGCCGGGGTAAACGCCGTTTCTGGCGGTGAGGAGCTGCCGTTTAGCTTGGCGCGCAACTGATATTCGCCGTCAGGTGAGTTGCCGGCCGTCGTGTTCCACGAGCAGCTGAATTCGCCGTTGGCGCCGGGCGTCACCGGCCCACAAATAGCGGTCCATTCTTCGTGGCCGACCGGAGAAACTTCGATGTAGGCGTTTGCGAACGCTCCTTTTACGCCCCGCTCGCCGTGCCCGGAGAGTGTGACGGTTCCGGCGGCTTGGGGTGGGGTTTCAAGCGCGCCCCTGATGCCGGTCGCGACCCAAATGACGTTGGCGCCTTCGACATCGACCTCGAAGTCGACGCCTTCCTCGATTAGGAATGTGCCGCCGGTGAACCGGATCGCGCCTGGGGTACTGATGTGCCACGCGCCAGTCGCTACACGTTCAGTTATTCCGCCGCCGGCTAGTTGCAGCGTTCCGGCTTCGACCTGCACGGTTCCTTCGTTGTTAAAGGGCACGCTGGAAACCACCGTTTGTCCGGCGCCGACGTTGAACGTGCCGGTGTTCGTCACAGAGGGAGCGGTTCCACCGTTGTTCAGGATCGTGGCAGCGTTGCTCCCGGGCACACAGCTTGCGGCGTAGGAGTCAGCGTTGAACGTCCCCGTGTTCTGCAATTGCGCGCCTTCCTGCATATCGATCTGCCCCGAAGATCCACCACTCAAGCCGACCGTCACGGTTCCGTTGTTCACCAGCGTCACACCAGCCAACGTCAACAACGAGCACGCCGCGGAGTCAACCGAACCCGTCGCACCCGTCTTCACTACCAGCCGACCAGCACCAGTAACCGTCGCGTTACCACTCGAAGACAGCGACGAATTGACATCGAGCTCGCCCGCAACACTCAAAGTGCCGCCGGTCAATGACAGCGTGCCCACCGTGGAGGTGCCGCTCGGCACACTCAACGTGCCGCCGCTGAGCGCGAACTTCGCCCCCGAGGCTTCGACGTTCGTCAGCGAGTAGGAACCGCTTATGAAGCCGACAGTGGTTCCCGTGGCTGTGGTCCACGTGCCGCCTGAGGAGGAGCCACCACCAGTGGGCGTGAGCGTGCCACTGGCGATGCTCACGGTCCCTTCGTTATTGAAAGGTAGGTTGATGTTGACGGTGTTCGCGCTTCCTGGCGCCACGTTGAATGTGCCGGTGTTCGTCACAGAGGGGGCGGTTCCGCCGTTGTTTAGGATCGTGGCCGCATTGCTCCCGGGCACACAGCCCGCTGCGTAGGAGTCAGCGTTGAACGTCCCCGCGTTCTGCAACTGCGCGCCTTCCTGCATGTCGATCTGCCCCGACGAGCCACCACTCAAACCGAACGTGACGCTCCCATCGTTCACCAGCGTCACACCACCAGCCAACGTCAACAACGAACAGTTTGCAGCGTCGATCGTGCCGCTCGCACCGGTCTTCACGACCAGCCGCCCAACACCACTCACCATCGCGTTACCACTCGAGGACCACGACGAGTTGACATCAAACTCGCCCCCGACACTCACCGTGCCGCCCGTCAACGACAGCGCTGAGACTTCTACTGTGCCCGTTGGGATAGTAAGCGTGCCGCTGCTTACGCTGATGTTGGCCCCAGCGCCTTCGACGCTTGTAGCCGAGACTGCTCCGCCGTTGACGCCTATGGCGCCGGACAGGGTGCCGCCCGTGAGCGAGAACGAGCCAGCCGAGAATGCCAACGTAGCGCCGGAACCGATCGCCCACGCGCCAATGCTGTTGCCGCCGCCGCTCATCTGGAGCGTTCCGCTTTTGCCGTTCACGGTTCCTTCGTTTTTGAAAGGAACATTGACGTTCATGGTGTTCGCGCTTCCCGGCGCCGTGTTGAATGTGCCGGTGTTCGTAACAGAAGGGGCGGTTCCGCCGTTGTTCAGAATCGTGGCCGCATTGCTCCCGGGCACACAGCCCGCTGCGTAGGAGTCAGCGTTGAACGTCCCCGCGTTCTGCAACTGCGCGCCTTCCTGCATGTCGATCTGGCCCGACGAGCCACCACTCAATCCGACCGTCACGGTTCCGTTGTTTACCAGCGTCACACCAGCCAACGTCAACAACGAGCACGCCGCGGAGTCAACCGAACCCGTCGCACCCGTCTTCACCACAAGCCGACCAGCACCAGTAACCGTCGCGTTACCACTTGACGACATGGACGAGTTGACATCGAGCTCACCGGCAACACTCAAAGTGCCACCGGTCAACGACAGCGTGCCCACAGTGGAGGTGCCGCTCGGCACGCTCAACGTGCCGCCGCTGAGCGCGAACTTCGCCCCCGAGGCTTCGGCGTTGATCAGGGAGTAGGAGCCGCTTGTGAAGCTGACGGTCGTTCCCGTCGCTGTGGTCCACGTGCCTGCCGAGGAGGAGCCACCACCGGTGGGCGTGAGCGTGCCGCTGGCGATGTTCACTGTTCCTTCGTTATTGAAGGGTAGGTTGATGTTGAGGGTGTTTGCACCGGGCGCGACGTTGAACGTGCCCGTGTTCGTCACCGACGGGGCGGTCCCGCCGTTGTTCTGGATCGCGGCAGCGTTGCTCCCCGGTACACAACCCGCAGCGTAAGAGTCGGCGTTGAACGTGCCCGTGTTCTGCAACTGCGCGCCTTCCTGCATGTCGAGCTGCCCCGACGAACCGCCACTCAAGCCGACCGTGACGGTTCCGTTATTCACCAACGTCACACCGCCAGCCAACGTCAACAGCGAACAGCTCGCAGCGTCGATCGCGCCGCTCGCACCGGTCTTCACCACAAGCCGGCCAGCACCACTCACCGTCGCGCTGCCATTCGACGACAACGACGAATTGACATCAAGCTGCTGTGCAAGGCTGAGAGTGCCGCCGCTAAGGGTGAGCGTGCTTACGTTTGATGTTTCTAGCCCGTTTGCTAGTTCTAGCGTGCCGCCTGAAACCGTCAGAGTGCCTTCGTCTCGTAGAGAGCCGGTCTGGTTCGTGCCGCCCGTCACCTGGACGGTGATGCCCGATTCGATGCAGGCGATGTCGGAGACGCCCGGCACCAGGCCCGTTGACCAGTTGCTCGGTGTCTGCCAGGTGCTTCCACTGGCTCCTGTCCAGTTGTCGGTGCACATGGATTCCACGACCACGGCCGTCGCTGCCGAGTTGCTCGAGGCGGAGCCGAGAGGGTTCGTGGCTGTGATGATGACCCTCAATGTGTTGCCGAGGTCGCTATGACTGACCGGGTAGGTCGAGTTCGTGGCGCCGGTGATGTTCGAGCAGCTTGTCCCGGAACTGTTGCAAGTCTGCCACTGGTAGGTGTAGGTGAACGGTTCGGTGCCAGCCCACACGCCGGTACTGGCTGTGAGCCTTTGGCCAGTCCACGCGCGTCCGGAGATGGTTGGGGGGGTGGTGTTTGAGGGGGCGGCGTTGTCGATCGTTGTGCTGGCCGCCGAGGTGGTGTATGTGTTTCCGGCGTTGTCGACGATTAGCGCCCGCAGCTTGTACGCGCCGTCGGTGTAGGAGAAGCCTTCGACGGTGCATTGATATGTGCTGCCGCTGGTCGCGGTTTCTTGCGCCGGGCAGGCGTTCGTCCATTCTGACGTGCTTTCTGGGGCTATCTGCAGTTGCCAGTGAGCCACCCCCGAACCAGCGTCGCTTGCAGCGCCGGATACCGTTTGAGGGCCGTGCAGGTCGCTAGGCGTCGAAACCGACCCCGTGGGCGTCGTGTTGTCAACGAGTACGGTGATCGTGTGTGTCGAAGCCGTGTTGGCAGGCGTTGAGCTGTCACTGAGCTGAGCCCGCAGCTGGTAGTGCCCATCAGCGTAGAACCCGCTGGCGGTGTTCCATTCGCAGCTAAACGCACCCATGAGACCCGGCGTGAGGGGTCCACACAGCGCTTTCCATTCGTTCTGGCCAGCAGGGGTGACTTCGATCGACGCAGCAGAAAAGCCGGACCCGATGCTTTCGCCGCTACCGGAGATCGTCACGGTTTTCGATGCGTAGGGCTGCGGGTTCAGAGAGCCTTTCGGTGCACCCGACACAGCAACCCGTTTTACTGTTGCGCCTTCCACGCGTACCGCGGAGAGGTTCACCGCTTCGCCGATCAGGAATTCCCCGCCGCCGAGGACAAGCGACGCGCCGCTCTGGACTTTCCACAAACCCGTGGCGACCTGTTCAGGTATCCCGCCGCCGATAAACCGCAGCGTTCCACTCTGTCCTACCACGATCCCAAGGTTGTTGAACGCGACGGCGATGTTGAGTGTTGTCGTCCCGGCGTCGCCGTTGAACGTGCCCGTGTTCGTGATGCTCGCGCTACCGCCCGTGTTGTAGAACGAATAGTTGCTGCCGCCAACACCGTAACCGCAGCCGCTGTCATAGGAGGCGTCGTTGAACGTGCCTTCGTTTTGGAACTGTGCGCTGCTCTGCATCGCGATCGCGCCAGCACCCACACCGGGGCTGCCTCCGAACGTGATCGTCCCCTGGTTGAGGAACGTGACGCCGCTTAGCGCCAGATGAACCGAGCAACCCCCACTCGTGCCGATTGTGCCCGAGGACACACTCGAACCCACGACAAGGCTGCCTGAACCGCTGACCGTTGGCGTGCCGACAACCACAAAGGAAGAGGCCGCAGTGAGCTGTCCAGCGATGCTCAGTGTGCCGCCACTGAGGGAAAGCCCTGCGGTGGTAGACGTGGAGCCTTCGGGGATCGTGAGAGTGCCACCGCTGAGACTGGCGTTTGCCCCTGTGGCTGTCAGATTTGAAGCGGTCACTGACCCACCTGCGATAGCAACCGAACCTGACCCGGACCATGTGTCCCCGGTCAGGGTGAACGAGCCTGCCGCGAACGCTAGCACGGTACCGGAAGCCGCCGACCAGCTTCCGCTCGTCCCAGAGCCACCGGCGATGAACTGCAACGTTCCGCTTTGGGCGTTGGCGGTGCCCTGATTGTTGAACGTAACGGCGATGTTAAGCGTTGTCGTCCCGGCGTTGCCGTTGAATGTGCCGGTGTTCGTGATGCTCGCGCTGCCGCCCGTGTTGTAGAACGAATAATTGCTGCCGCC